>UMLQ01039067.1_pt1 | contig 111112 bp, 104 predicted proteins | sample 1966631 | NCBI WGS metagenome assembly UMLQ01 (sample SAMEA4836206, study PRJEB28245) | human gut metagenome | biome: gut microbiome; material: fecal sample | place: Denmark | collected 2008 | reverse complement strand
CAACGGCCCTCCGCAGTACCCTTATGCTGCCAATATCCTGTTTTTTTACGCCAAGCCTGCGGGCAGAGGCCTCACGCAGCGAAGCCTCGCTCACAAGCGGAATTCTTACATTATTTATTCTTAGAAGCATTTACCTCTCCTGTTAATCTTCGGTTATAAACCTTACCGTAACCGTTTTGGTTTCGCACATTACCCTTTCAGGCAGTTCCAGTTCCACATCAATCGTACTGTCGGAGCGCAGCTGGCTTAAATCCACATTTTTGGTGTGCAGCGCAACAATGCTGTGTACCAGCGAAGGTTCCGCCAGAATATTAACCTTTTCGGGCACACATTCAGCCTTTTCAAGCTTTTTGCCGTCGGCAAATTCGCCGCTCGTGCTTACAATAACAGGTATCTGTGCAGTTATCATCTGGCGCACCAGAGTAGCCTTAATTTTTGCATCGGCAGGCTCAATGGCCAAATCGTGCATCTCAGCACCGGTATCGCTTATTGCTACTAAATGGCTGTCAATTTCAAAATCGCGCTGTTTGTCGCTTACGTCAACAGGCGCAACAACCCTTACCATAGCGTCAAGGCGGTGCCCTGCGCCGCGTACCTGCACCGTCTGCGGCGAAACATCCTGCTTGCTGAGTGCGTAATCGTTGGCAGGCAGGCCTATTACAACGGTTTCAACCGGCATGGTGCGTTCGCTTATTTTATCAAGATAAACGTAAATGTTATTCGGGTAAACTTCTACAACCTGCCCTTCCGGGAACTGGGCATGCACCGGCAGATACTGCTGCCCCACGTCGCGCCCGTCGCAGTCGATATAGGCAATAACTTCTTTTTCCGTTACGCCGCCCAGAAGGCTGCGCTGGCCGCTTACCTTAACTTTAATGTTATCGGGCGCATTAAGCACAACCATGTTTTCGGCAACGTTGCGCTGCTGCAGCTTAACCACAAAATCGCGCTCAATTACCGGATTCTGCTCGCTCATAACATACAGCCACAATCCGCAGGCCACTATCAGGGTGACGATACGCGGAATTAAATTCTCACGTTCAAAAAACTGCTTCACTTTTTGTCACCTCTTAAATCACGGATTTTTTCACGGAGCATCTGTTTAAAATCGGCTTTGGGCCGTGTAATGGAAGCCTTTAAAAACTCTTTTACGTCGTCGGCCGTTAAATAACGCTGCAAAGTGCCGTTGCGCGCCAGCGAGATGGTGCCTGTTTCTTCACTTACAACAAGAATTACCGCATCGGACTGTTCGGATATGCCAAGCGCCGCCCTGTGGCGCGTACCGAGCTCCTGGCTGAGATTGCGCATTTCCGTCAGCGGCAAAAGGCAGCTTGCGGCGGCAATGCGGTTGCCGCGGATAATTACCGCGCCGTCATGCAGCGGGGTATCTTTTTCAAAAATATTTAAAAGCAGGCTGTCGCTGATAAGGCCGTCAATGGCAACGCCGGTTTCAATGCGTTCTTCAAGCCCTATTTCGCGTTCAATAACAATCAGCGCGCCTATTTTGCGGCGTCCCATTACAATGGCGGCCGAAGTGATGGAGTTAACCATTTCGTCCACTTCGTACTCGTCAAGCTCGCCGTGCTTGCGGAAAAGCCTGCCGCGGCCAATCTGCTCCAGCGCGCGGCGCAGCTCCGGCTGAAAAACTATCGGCAGCGCAACAATAAGCACCGTCATGCTTTTTTCCAGCACCCAGCTGATAACATGCAGATTAAGCCAGCGGCTTATAAACATAATGGCGCCCAAAGTTAAAAGGCCCTTTACAAGCACAGCGGCTCTTGTGTTTTTCAGCATCAAGTATATTCTGAAAAGAAAATACGCCACCACCAAAATATCTATAACATCAAGGATGCCGATGGTTTTGATGAGGCTGTTAATATTAGTCAGCAAAAACATCACCCATTTCTTAAATACTGCTACATTAGTTATTATATCAAACTGCAAGTTTATATTCTATGCCCGCGGCATATATTTTTAAATTTTTTCGCAAAGCTGAAATTTTTCTGCCGCACAGTGCATAAACGGACTTTACAAACTTGCCATTTGCCGCAAAATACATTAAAATATTACGGGCTATAAAATAGAAAAGAGGTTATGTGCATGGAAAGAAAAATTATCCAAGTTGAAGAACGTCCGCCCCTTGCGCTGAACATTCCGCTCAGCATACAGCATTTGTTTGCCATGTTCGGCTCAACGGTGCTCGTTCCGTTTTTGTTTAACGTAAGCCCTACAACCTGCCTGTTTATGAACGGTATCGGCACGCTGCTGTACCTGTTCATCACCAAAGGGCGCATCCCTTCCTACCTTGGTTCCAGCTTTGCTTTTATTTCCCCAGTGCTCGCAATTATGGCAACAAGCAGCTACCACGATGCGCAGTCCGGCTTTATTGTGTTCGGTATTATTTTTATTTTGTTTTCCGCACTTATCAAAGCTACCGGCACCGGCTGGATTGACGTTATCTTCCCTCCCGCGTGCATGGGCGCCATTATTGCGGTTATCGGCCTTGAACTTGCGCCGACCGCTGCTTCCATGGCCGGGCTGACGGGCGAAAACATTAACCCCGACCACATTATTGTTTCTATGTTTACCCTTTGCGTTACCATTATCGGTTCCGTCGCTTTCCGCGGATTCCTTGCCATTATACCGGTACTGTTCGGCGTTATCTGCGGTTACATTCTGGCGCTGTTCATGGGCCTTGTTGATTTAACCCCCGTTATTAACGCACCGTGGTTCCAGCTTCCGCATTTTTACAGCCCCGTATTTAATCTGGACGCCATTTTGATTATCGCTCCTGCGGCACTGGTTGTACTGGCAGAACATATCGGCCATCTGGTTGTTACCGGCAATATTGTTGACCGCAACCTCATTAAAGACCCGGGCCTTTCCCGTTCTCTCTTTGCAGACGGCTGCTCCAACATTTTATCCGGCTTCTTCGGTGCAACGCCTAACACCACTTACGGAGAAAACATCGGCGTTATGGCCATTACCAAGGTTTACAGCGTATGGGTTATCGGCGGCGCAGCAGTATTTGCCATTCTGCTTTCCTTCATCGGCAAGCTCTCCGAGCTGATTCACAGCATTCCCGTACCGGTTATGGGCGGCGTGTGCATCCTGCTGTTCGGCGTTATTGCGGCCAGCGGCCTGCGCGTACTGGTAGAAAGCAAGGTAGATTACAGCAAATCCTCCAACCTTGTTATGACCGCCGTTATTATGATTATCGGCCTGTCCGGAGCAAAACTTACCTTCGGTACCATCAGCGTACAAGGCATGGTTCTGGCAACACTGGTTGCAATCCTGCTCAGCGTTACCTTTAAAATTCTCGACCGCCTCGGATTTTTGAACCATATTTAAAAACTAATAAAAGTTAAAGTTTTCTTTTAATAATTACAAAACGCAGGTTAACCGCAACGTTAGCCTGCGTTTTTATTTTACCTTGCTGAACAGCAATAATCATTGACACTTTTATTTTTGCTTACAGCTATTTGACTTTAATGCCATATTTGCTATAATAATTATAGAAAAACAAACGGCTGCCGATAGACGGTCAGCCGCAAATTAGTGGATTATTAAAGAAATAACCTCCCAAGTTTGTCAGGCTCTGGGCGGTTATTTCTGTTTATTGGAGAAATCTTTTCCCAAGGAGTATCCAAGGGTAAAAACTGCTATTGTATAACCTACAATGGCTATAAACGACAGAATATCCACGTTTACTCCTCCCTTCGACGGAAATTTCAATCTGCAAAAACAAATTGATTTCTATATAAACGAAGGGTCACAGTCCCTTCAAAGAAGGGCTAACCGCCTACCGTTATGGCAGCACATTTGCCTGCTTATTTTAACAGATAAATATAAAACTGTAAAGAAATATATTTTATGTAAATTTTGCTTATGCCAATCATTTTTACCCGTGCTGCGGGTACCGGTTAAACACAGGCGTAAGCATTAATTTAACTGCCAAACTATCCTATAAAGCACAAAAGCGGCGGCATCAGCCGTCGCTTTTGTTTTGCGTATCGTATTCTTTTTTAACGCCCTCATGCGGGGCGTTTACTACTTTTTTGGGAATACCACCTGTTTAGGTCCGAATTCTGCATTTTTAGGAACCAGCACTTCATCAAATTTGATGTTGCGGGTGTGCAGCGTATGGCTCCATTCGTGGTCATGCCTGTGCAGGAAGCCTATAAATGAAATAGGAATCCAGCTGTAAATAAACAGCGGGTACAGCAGAAGATACAGCCACGATTTAAACGAAGCGCGTATTTTCCAAAGTACAATTACTGGGAACACATACTGCCCGATACCAATCAGCGTCCATACCTCAACCGGCAGAATGGAATAAAGCACGTTTGTATAGAACGGATAGTACATATAAATATAGCTGCAAATTACATAAAAAGTAGAAAGCAGCAAAAAGTACGGCTGGAACAAATGCAGTATGCCGTCCAGCATAATCGGGTTGCGCTCTTTAATGCCTTTTTTAAACAGCTTGCCGATATAGCGGCTGCCTACATCAAACTGGCCCTGTGCCCAGCGTTTGCGCTGATTCCAGGACTGCATGAAGGTCAGCGGCTTTTCGTCGTAAACAATAGCGTCATGCGCCCATGTTGTCGGTATGCCCTCCAGAATCGCCTTCATGGTAAATTCCATATCTTCCGTCAGGCAGGTTGCGCCCCAGCCATAGCGGCGCAGAATATCGGTGGAAATGCACATGCCCGTGCCGCCGAGGCAGCTGGACAGGCCGATATTGTATTTTGCCAGATGGTATACATGGTTAATAACCCAGAAAGCAATCGAGAAAGTACCGGAAATCCAGGTATCGTTAGGATTTTTGGAATCAAGGTAACCCTGAATAAGGCGCTCGCCGTTGCAGAGGCGGCTGTTCATTTCCTTTAAAAAGTCGGGGTGTACGAGGTTATCAGCATCAAAAACGCACACGGCGTCATACTGGCGTTCCATTTTGAACAGGCGGTTAAACATCCAGTCCATGGCATAGCCTTTGCCCTTTTCGGTGTCGTTAAAACGCTCATGCACCTGCGCACCGGCTTTGCGTGCCACTTCGGCAGTTTTGTCGGTGCAGTTGTCGGCAACAACAAAAATATCATACAGTTTGTCAGAGTAATTCAGCAAATGCAGGTTTTCTACCAAAGCGCCGATAACGCGTTCTTCGTTATGCGCACAGACAACCATGGCAAAAGTATGCTTTTCTTCATAAACCTTTTTGTCCTTTTTGCGGTAAACCAGCCCGAAGAACGAAAGCGTAAAATAATAAATGGTAAAAAATACGATTAACAGCTGGAGAGGAATCATTATTATATCAAAATACGTTGTCATAAAAGGCTCCTCGCTTCACACTAATCACTGCTTATGCAGTGCTTTAACATAAACCGCATTGATGATGCCGATAAGCGTATAGGTAAACATAATTACAAACGGCCAGCCTTCCGGGCGCAGGTAAAAAATGTACGCGCCAATGGCAAGCCCGATAATAACGGGCACTTTAAAGAGCGGGTTGCCCTTGCCCTTAAAATCCGGATAACGGATAGTGCTGTACAAAATGCAGCCGATAACAAAGGTCAGCACGGCAACATAACTCTGCGGCACGTCGTAGCCGGAAAGCACGAACGCAGCCAGAACGCAGGCACCGCCGGGAATAGGCATGCCCTGAAAATAACCGTGGATAACATCGGCATTAATGTTAAAACGCGCCAGGCGCAAAGCGCCCCATACCGGAAACAGCGCAGCAATAAGCTGGCCCCAGATGCCGAAATCGGTCATGCCGTAGTAGTACATCATTACGGCAGGCGCAACGCCGAACGAACAAACGTCGCAAAGAGAATCCATCTCGACGCCGAACTTGCCTGCCACGCCAAGCGCCCTTGCCGCACGCCCGTCGCAGGCATCAACGGCAACAGCCAGAATAATGTATATTGCCGCCCATTCAAAATTGCCGGCAACCGATTCAAAAATAGAAAGAACGCCTAAAATTAAGTTAGTACCGCTGATACTGTTAGGTATTATACGACGGTATTCCATCAGTCCATGACCCTCCCGATTATAGATTTACCGCCGGTGACGGCATCTCCTTTTTTTACAAGTATTTCTACATTTTTTGGCAGCACAAGCTCGGTGCTGGAACCAAATTTAATCATGCCGTAGCACTCGCCCTGCGTAAGGTTATGCCCCAGCGTAACCCACGACACAATGCGGCGTGCCAGCAGGCCTGCCACCTGAATGACAAGCACTTTCATCTTATCGTTTTCCACGCCGATGGCATGGCGTTCGTTTTCAAACGAAGCGTTTTTTTCGTATGCCGGCACAAACTGCCCGCAGGTATAACGCTGATATTTAATTTCGCCGCTGACGGGGCTGCGGTTAACATGTACGTTAAAAACAGAAAGGAAAATCGTTACCTTAACGGCTTCTTCATTAAGATATTCTTCGTCGTAAAAATCCTCCACACCCATTACCGTTCCGTCTGCCGGAGAATAAATTACCGAAGTGTCCTGCTCCGTAACGCGTTTTGGATTGCGGAAAAAATACGCAAAATATGCCGTAAGAACCAGGAAGGGAATGCACCAAATGATGCCCGCGCCATACCATACCGCAAGCGCCGCTGCCAGGCTGCCGAGTATGAACGGGTAACCATCTTTTACTATCGTCATTGCTGCTCCTTTCTATTCATCTGCAAAAAAATAATATGATGAACTCATTTATTCATCATATTATTATAGTATAGGTATTTCCTTTTGTCTACCAAATTATTTACTTTGTAACACTTTAATTACAAACTGCGGCAGCACCATCATGCGCCCTATGCGGCTCGGCTGCTTGTAAAGGCGGAACAGCCATTCCAGCGATGCTTTCTGCATCCACAGCGGTGCGCGGTCCATTTTGCCTGCAAGCACGTCAAAGCTGCCGCCCACGCCCATTAAAACCTGCGGCTTCAGCTCGCTGCGGAAGCGCGCCAGCCAGTTTTCCTGCTTAGGTGCGCCCAGCGCCGCAAAAAGCATGTCCGCACCGCTTGCGTTAATTTCGGCAATAATTTCTTCGTTTTCGGCTTCGGTAAAATAACCGTTGCGGCAGCCTGCCACTTTAAGCCCCGGCGCCACCAGCAGAAGCTTGTCGCGCGCGGCTTCGGCAATGCCCGGCGCAGCGCCGAAGAAAAATACTTTATAGCCTTTTTTTGCCGAAAGTTTTGCCAGCTCCACAAATAAATCGCAGCCTGCCACACGCTCCGGCACATTATGCCCCAGCTTGCGCCCGGCCCAAACAGTACCGGCGCCGTCTGCCAGCACCAAATCGGCATTTTGGCAGACTATTTTTTTATATTCCGCATCTTTCTGGCACATCATAATAATTTCCGCATTGGCGGTAACCACAAAAGTCTGCTTTTTATTTTTTACCTGCGAATTTAAAAAGTTAACCGCGCCGTCCATTGTATATGGGTAAACCGGCACATCAAGCACATAAAACGGTTTTATTTTTTCCATAATTTTGTCCTTTAAATCTTCGCCACGTCAGAAGGCACAGTTAAGAACTGTAAATTGGGGTTGCGGTCCAGAATCCAGTTCAGCGCCCATTCGTTGTTAACCAAAATTACCGGGCGGTCTTTTTTATCATAAACCAGCATGCCGTTATCGAGGCCTTTTAAGTTTTCGATATCCTTTTCGTTTTCGGCATATACCCAGCGTGCCACGCTGTAACCAAGCTGGTTCATCAAAAGCTGCGCGCTGTATTCGTTTAAAAGGCGGTATTCCAAAACTTCAAGCTGCAGCGAACCAACCACGCCGACAATAAAGCTTTCAATGCCCAGATCCTTCTGGCGGAATACCTGAATGGCGCCTTCCTGCGCCAGCTGTACAATGCCTTTTTCAAACTGTTTGCGTTTTAAGGAATCCTTAGGCTGCACGCGGGCAAAAATTTCCGGCGGGAAAACCGGGAAATCTTCAAACTGGATTTTCAGCTTTTCATCGCTCAGCGAATCACCGATACCGAAAATTCCCGGGTCGAAAATACCAATAATATCGCCGGGATACGCTTCTTCAACAATGGTGCGCTCCTGCGCGAGGAACTGCTGCGGCTGCGCCAGCTTAACCGGCTTGCCGCCCTGCATGTGGTACACCGTCATGCCTTTTTTGAACACGCCGCTGCAAATGCGCATAAAAGCAATGCGGTCGCGGTGCGCCGGGTTCATGTTAGCCTGAATTTTAAACACAAACGCACTGAACAGTTCGTTGTCCGGGCTTAACAAATCGCCGTTCTGCAAAATACGCGGCTGCGGCATCGGCGACAGTTCCAAAAATTTCTCCAAAAAGCTGCGCACGCCGAAGTTTGTCATGGCGCTGCCGAAGAACATCGGAGTCAGTTCGCCGCTGTTTACCTTCGCCATGTCGAACTCATCGCCGGCCATGTCCAAAAGTTCAATATCGTCACACAATTTATGGTACAAATCTTCGCCAATGGCGTTAATAATTTCCGGGTCATCCAGGCTGCCCGTAGTAGATTTTAAAATTTTAGAGCCGTGGCTGCTGTCGTTTTCAAACAGTTCAATCTGTTTTTTAACGCGGTCATACACGCCGATGTAATTGCCGTCGATACCGATAGGCCAGTTAATCGGGTACGCGCGGATGCCCAGCACCTGCTCGATTTCGTCCATCAAATCAAACGGGTCACGGCCGTAACGGTCAAGCTTGTTTACAAAAGTAAATACCGGCAGCTGCCTGCGGTGGCAAACCCAGAACAGCTTTTTCGTCTGCGGTTCCACGCCCTTGGCGCAGTCAATAAGCATTACAGCACTGTCAGCCGCCATCAAAGTGCGGTAGGTATCTTCCGAAAAGTCCTGATGGCCCGGCGTATCCAGAATGTTTACGCGGTAGCCGTCATAATCAAACTGCAAAACGGAGCTTGTTACGGAAATGCCGCGCTGCTTTTCAATTTCCATCCAGTCCGAAACGGCATGGCGGTTGGATTTACGCGCCTTAACCGTACCGGCAAGGTGAATTGCGCCGCCGTACAGCAAAAGTTTTTCCGTCAGCGTCGTTTTACCGGCGTCAGGATGCGATATAATGGCAAAAGTGCGGCGTTTTTCAATCTTTTCAAGTAATTCCTGCATTGTTTTCCCCCGTTATTCCCTGTTCTGCAATTCGTAAATACTGTAAGCGTCAATAATCTGTTTCAAAATATAATCGGGCACCGGCACAGCCGTTTCCATAACGCCCTTAATGTTCACGCGGAAGGCAACGTCCTCATATTTTTCGCCGCCGTAGGTTTCGCAGCTGAAGCTGGTACGCATAAACTCATCTTTAAAAGTGCAGTATTTCAGCACATCATGCTTGCGTTTTAAATCCCATTCGTGGTAAAACTCATACAATTTTTTCTGCGCCTCCGGCGGAATATCCACACCGGCAACCACATAACCGTCCATAGGCGTGCAGTCCAAATCTTCGTAAACCGTGCCGTCCTCCAGTTCGATGGTGACGGTCATTACATAGTCCACTTCATTAAACTCGGCATTTTTAATCTGCCATTTTTCGTGCCATTTTTTAATGCACGCCGGGCAGATGAACTTTGCCTCTTTTACGGTATTATTAATGTAATTATCCTTATAATACAAAACGCCGCCTTCCGGCACAAACTCACTGCCGCATTCGGCGCATACAAGCCTTACGCTGCGAATCATGGCACGCACTCCTTTTCTGTCAAGGCTATAAAAAAAGCCTTCACGGGGATTTCCCGTAAAGGCAGTTGTTTCGGAATGGTCGGAGCGGCGGGATTCGAACCCACGACCTCTTCCACCCCAAGGAAGCGCTCTACCAAGCTGAGCCACGCCCCGAAACACAAGTAATATTATAAACAAACTAAATGCAAATGTCAAGCATTAATTATCAATAACGCGTGCGCCTTCTTCGTCAAGCTTCAGCACATGGTACACAGCCTGCTGCCCGGCTTTTTCAAAAGCCTGCTGCATGGCGCGCCCAATGGCTTCACTGTCGGCATCTGCCGCGGCGTATGCCATTAAGGTAGAGCCCGCGCCGCTGATAATAGCGCCGTAAGCGCCGGCATTTTTAGCAGCCTTAAACACAGCCTGCGTACCATTAATAAGCGGCATGCGGTACGGCTGGTGCAGTCTGTCCTCCAAAGCATCGGGCAAAAATTTATATTCGCCCGTTAAAAGCGCGCTTACCAAAAGCGCACTGCGCCCGGCGTTAAAAACAGCATCCTTATGGCTTACCGTTTCCGGTATCGCCTGCCTTGCCCTTGCGGTAGAAAGCGGCTCCGCCGGTACTGCGGCAATAAAGCTCAGCGGCTTTTTGGGCACAAAGCGCAGCGAAGCAGCCTTGCCGTGTGCCATATAACTTACCGTAAACCCGCCCAGAAGCGCCGGTGCCACATTATCCGGGTGCCCTTCAATTTCGGTAGCGTAATCTACAAGCTGCTGCCTCGTTAAAGTGCTGCCGGTTAAATAATTAGCCGCCATCAGCCCGGCAACAATGGCCGTACTGCTGCTGCCCAGCCCGCGCGAAAGCGGTATGCGGTTGTGCATGGTAACTTTCAGCCCGGTATAGCGGCGGTCGGTAAGCTCGTTCCACAAACGGAAAAACGCCAGAAACGCCAGGTTTTTGCCGCTGGCATGCAAACGCCCGCTGCCCTCGCCGGTAACTTCAAGTTCAAAGCCGCGCTCAGTAAGCTCATAGGTAAATTTATTGTATAAATTGCAGGCAGCGCCCAAAACGTCAAACCCCGGCCCGCAGTTGGCCGAAGTGGCGGGCACAATTACCCTTACACTTTTTTTCATAACATCACTCCACGTTGTCATCTTCAACATGGATGACGCTGCATACTTCCTTAATAACCGGCAGGCCCTTCAAAGTCTGCACGGCCATCTGCATATCAAGCTCGGAAACATGGTAGGTAATAACAACAAGTTCTGCCAGCTTGTCGCCCACCATCTGTTTCTGAATAACTTTTTTCAGGCCCACATTCTGTGCGGCAAAAGCGGCGGCAATCGCAGCCAGCACGCCTGGCCTGTCCACAACGTGCAGGCGGATATAAAACGGCGAAAGCATATCTTCAAGGCGGCACAGGTGTTTTTCGTCAAAGCAGGTGCAGTTAATGCGCCCGGTAGAACCATGCACCATATTGCGCGCCACATCGATAATATCGCCGCACACAGCGCTTGCAGTAGGCAGCCCGCCTGCCCCGCGGCCCATAAACATTGCTTCGCCAAGGGCATCACCCTCCACAAACACAGCGTTAAACACATCGTTAACGCCTGCCAGCGGATGCTCCGTAGGCAGCATGGTAGGCCTTACGCAAACGGTAATGCCTTTTTCTTCATCATGTTTGGCAACTGCCAGAAGCTTAATGGTATAGCCAAGTTCTTTGGCGTATTCAATATCGCAGAGCTTTAAACTTTCAATGCCCGATACCAGCACATCATCAAGGCTGATGCGCGTATTAAAGGCAATGGAAGCCAAAATTACCAGCTTGCGTGCGGCGTCCAGCCCGCCCACATCGGCAGTCGGGTCCGATTCGGCATAGCCTTTTTCCTGCGCCTCGCGCAGAACTTCGCCGTAATCCATATGGTCCTGCGACATTTTGGTAAGCATATAATTGGTAGTGCCGTTAACAATGCCCATTACCGATTTAATGCGGTTGGCAGCCAGGCACGATTTAAGCGGGCGGATAATGGGTATGCCGCCGCCCACGGCGCCTTCAAACATAAAATCAACATTGTGCAGCTCCGCCAGCGGAAACAGCTCCCTACCATATTTTGCCAGCACATCCTTGTTGGCCGTAACAACATTTTTTCCGTGCTCCAGCGCAGAAGCAATATATTCTTTCGCCGGATGCTCACGCCCAATCAGCTCAACAACAATATCAATGTCCGGGTCATTTACAATATCTTCAAAATCACCGGTAACGGCATATTTTTTGCCAAGCTCCGCCGCTTTCTGCGGATTGCGCACCAATATTTTCTTTATTTCTATTTTGCAGCCTGCTTTTTTGGCAATTTCGCCGCCGTTATGCTCAAGCACATGCAGCACGCCGCTGCCGACGGTTCCCACGCCCAAAAGGCCGATATTAATACAATCTTTCATTTGTTCCCCCCGTAATTAAATAAATGGCTGCGGCTTAAACCTGCCCCAGAACTTCCAGGCGTTTAACGCCGTCAATCATGCGGAGCTTATCCAAAAGCGCTTCCAAATCAACCGTCAAATTTTTGGTTTCGATGGAAATGGTAGTGTTGGCAACACCCTGCAAGGGAATGCCCTGGTTAATGGTCATAATGCTGCCGGAATCACCTGCAACAGTATTCAGCACGCGCGAAAGCACGCCCGGTTTATGTTCAAGCAAAAGAGAAAGGGTAATGATTTTTTCCTTGCTTGCTTCATAAAACGGAAATACATAATCTTTATATTTGTAATAAGCGCTGCGGCTCAGCCCCATTTTTTCAACGGCCTCATTAATGGTTCTGATTTCCCCGCGTTTTAAAATTTCCTTTACCTTAATGGTTTTTTTGATTGCTTCAGGCAGAATTTCCTCTCTGACAAGATAGAACGTAGATTTTTCTGTCATATAATCATCTCCTAAAAAAATTTTTTACACCTTACTCATAGGGATATTATAACACTGTTTCGTGGTAAAAGCCATATGTTTTTGTGAATTTACTGAAATATTCTTACAATTTAAAAAATAAAACACATTCCGCTTATAAAACAGAATGTGTTTGTAAAATTATTTCTTTAAATCTTCAGCGTGCCCCTGGCGGATTTTGCTTTCCGTACCGTTTAAAAGGCGCTTGATATTATCCTTATGGCGGATAATTACAAACGCTGCCGCAACGGCGGCAAACAAAAACACCGGCAGCGGATACCCGAAATACCACGCAAGGCACGGCGCGCAGAACGCACCCACGCAGCTGCCCAGAGAAACATAGCGGGTTGCCAGCACAATGGCAAGCCATACAATAAAGCAAATGCCGCTTACCTTAGGCATTAAAAAGATTAAAAGCCCAAGGCCCGTTGCAACGCCGCGGCCGCCTTTAAAGCCCAGAAACAAAGAATAATTATGCCCCAGCAGCGCGCCGATAGCAGCAAACAGCATGGCGTACAAATCGCCGCCGGTCATGCTTTGGGCAATCATAACGGCAATAATGCCCTTGCCCGCGTCGCACAAAAGCACCAGCGCCGCTGTTTTGCCGCCAACAGTACGGAAAACATTGGTACTGCCGATATTTTTGCTGCCGTACTCGCGGATATCAATGCCGTGAATTGCCTTAACCAGCCACAGCCCCGAAGGTACTGAGCCAAACACAAAACCAACGGCAAACCATAATACAAACATCATTACATCCATTTATCCAGCCTCTATTCGTCCTCTTTTTTGCCGCGGATAATCATTGACAGCGGCGTGCCTTCAAAACCGAACGCTTCACGCAGTTTGTTTTCCAGATAACGCTGGTACGAAAAATGCATGATTTCCGGCTCGTTGACAAATATAACAAACGTAGGCGGCTTAATTTTAACCTGCGTTGCATACAAAATTTTTAAACGCTGGCCCTTTTCCGTCGGCGGCGGGTTAATTGCCACAGCGTCGGCAATAACCTGGTTCAGCACGCTGGTTGCCACGCGCATGGCGTTCTGTTCGGCAACGTAGTTAATAACCTCCGGCAGGCGGTGAATACGCTGCTTGGTAAGCGCCGATACATACACAACAGGCGCATACTGCATAAAAATCAGCTCTTTGCGCAGGGTTTCGGTATAGCGCAGGGTGGAGTTTTCGTCCTTTTCGTAAGCGTCCCACTTGTTAACAACAATTACAATGCCCTTGCCTGCTTCGTGCGCATAACCGGCAATTTTTTTGTCCTGCTCGGTAACGCCGTCCACAGCGTCAATAACCATCAGCACCACGTCGCTGCGGTCAACAGCGCGCAGGCTGCGGATAATGCTGTACTTTTCAATCGGCTCGTCAATTTTGCCCTTGCGGCGCATACCGGCAGTATCAATAAACAAATACTTCTGCCCGTTGCGCACAACCGGCGTGTCAATAGCGTCGCGCGTAGTGCCGGCAACGTCGCTTACAATGCTGCGCTCCTGCCCTACCAGCGAATTAAAAATAGAAGACTTGCCTACATTCGGGCGGCCGATAAGCGCAACCTTAATCTGGTCCTCGTCGTTGTCAAATACGCCCGCCTTATTCTGCGGAAACTTTGCCACAACGGCGTCCAAAAGGTCGCCAATGCCCAAATGGTTAGCCGCCGAAATCGGGAACGGCTCACCCAAACCTAAATTGTAAAACTCATAAACGTTAAGCTCCTGCTTGGGCGAATCGGCCTTGTTTACAGCCAGCACAATCGGCTTGCCGCTTTTGCGCAGAATTCTGGCAACGTCGGCGTCCTCCTGCACAATGCCGCTGCGCGCGTCGCACACAAACAAAATAACGTCTGCCTCTTTAATGGCAATTTCCGCCTGCTGGCGGATGGAAACAGCAATCGCATCGCTGTTCATAATCTCAATGCCGCCGGTATCAACCATCATAAACTGGTTGTCCAGCCAGTCACCCTCGGCGTAAAGGCGGTCGCGCGTTACGCCCGGGGTATCTTCAACAATGGAAATGCGGCTGTTTGCAAAAATATTAAACAATGTCGATTTGCCGACATTAGGCCTGCCAACAATGGCAACTATCGGTTTACCCACTCCACTAACCTCACTCTCTAAAAATCTATGCCTGCCCGGGAACTTACCCCCAGATGGAAATAGTGCTTAACCTCCTGCATATCCGTTACCAGCCCGGCAGCATCACACAGCTTCTGCGGTGCGCCGCGCCCGGTGCAGATAATTTCGGCATAACCCTTATGCTCCTTCAAAAAATCAACCACTTCGTCCACCGGCAGCATGCCCGTCTGTAAAACAATGTTAATCTCGTCAAGTATTATTAAATCGGCTTCGCGGTTTAAAATTGCTTTTTTGGCTGTTTCCCAGCCGCTGCGCACCAGGTCAAGGTCAACCTGCGCCGGATTTTTAAAATTTACAAAAGCGTCGCGCCCCACCTGCTTTAAAGTAAAGCCCGGCAAAAGATGCGCGCCGATTGCCTCACTGTAATTGGGGTCATCCTTTAAAAAGGCCAGCATTAACACGCGCGCACCGCGTGCGCACGCACGGAACGCCACCCCCAGCGCGGCACTGGTTTTGCCCTTGCCGTCGCCGGTATAAACCTGCAAAATACCGTAATCTTTCATAACAACACCTTATCTTTGCAGCAGCTTGTACAAATCCCCTGCCGAAGCAGCCCTGTGTACGGGCGCTCCGCAGGCGGCGCAAAACTCTGCGTAACTCATATCGTCAAGGAACAAATCATCGCTGTTTAAAACAACCTCCGGCAAAATAATGCTCTCTGCGCCTTTAACGGCGTTTAAAATATCATTGCCGCATAAAAGCCCGGTTACGTTAACCGTATTGCCAAAAAACTCGTTCTCCACCGCCAGCAGCTTGTGCTGCATGCCGGTTTTGGCGTTAAACTCCTCAATAAGCGGCTGCAAAACCTTATAAGCGCTTGTGCCAACGGGTATAACGCTGTTTGTGCTGCCCTTAACCGGGGCAATTTTGCCTGCCTCCTGCCATTCTTCCAAAAAATTGCGGCTCAGGCCGATGCCGTTTTCCAGCTGCGGAAAACCGTCATACCACTCCGCTTCCGGCAGCGGCATGCCTGCAAGAATGTAAAACTCGTCGCCAAGGTACACAAACGATTTGCCGAGGCTCTGGCGGCATTCCTTCTGCCAGTCCGTAACCATGGTTACAATTTCACGCGCTTCCTGCGGCGTAAACAGGCGCAGCGGCGTTAAATGCGCGCGGTTTTTGGTAAGCCCTACCGGCACCACGGCCATAGTTTCAACATTCGGCGCCAGCGCGCGCAAATCGGCATAAGTGCGTTTTAAAACCTCACCGTCGTTATAGCCGGGGCAGCACACAATCTGCGTATGCACGGTAATACCGGCTTCAAACAGACGGTGCAGCTTGTCCATCAGCTCGCCCGCAAAGCGGTTTTTCATCATTGCGCAGCGCACTTCGGAGTCGGTAGCGTGTACGGAAACGTACAGCGGCGACATGTGCGTTTTAATAATGCGGTCAAAATCTTCGTCCTTCATATTGGTAAGGGTTATAAAATTGCCGTACAAAAACGAAAGGCGGTAATCGTCATCACGCACATAAAGCCCCTTGCGCATGCCGGGTATCATCTGGTCTACAAAGCAGAAAACGCACTTGTTGTAACAGGTTGTTACCTTGTCAAACACTGCGCTTTCAAACTCCAGCCCCAGGTCTTCATCTATATTTTTGGTTATCTGTACTTTGCGCTCACTGCCTGCGGCATCCAAAAGTGTAAGCTCCACTTCCTCATCCGCCAGCAAAAAGCTTAAATCTATAATATCGCGCACGCTGCTGCCATTAACCGCAATAAGGCTTTCACCCGCTTTAATGCCTGCGGCATCGGCAAGGCTGCCGCGTTTAACGCTGCTTATTAATCCCTGCATAAAAACTCCTTTATATAAAACACTCTTTTAAAACATACTTTGTTAGTTTATATTATACCGTTAAATATGTCAAATTGCAAAATGATGGGATTGAGTTTTATTTTTTGGGTTTTGCTTTTAATTTTCTTTTAATACTTTGTATGTAGGTTTTATGTTTTAACTTTCTTTTTTATTCATGTTCATTTTAATTTACGTTTCATCCTTGTATGTAGTTTTTATACTTCGATTTTCTTTTTTTACTCATCTTACTTCTTTATAACTAAAGAAGTAAGCAAGAAAGTTTTGCTCCTCAAAAAACTTAACGGCTCAATATTAAATCAGTTTGCCACTTGCAGCGCCTGCGGAACTCGTTTGCTGCGCAAACTCAAACATCCTCGGCCATTGCTGCAAGTGCCTTTTTATTTTAAGCTTTCGCCTGTTTTTTGAAAGTCGCCTTTTGACATGACCCGTACTTTTATAGCTTGATTTTGGATATTATGCTCTTAAATCGTATTTTATGACTATTCATTATAAAAAATATATGCAACCTACGATAACATTGCTGTTTTTTATAAAAATTTACCAAAGTACGAATTTAAGCAAATCCGCTCACCTAAATTCAACATATTAAAAGTACGGGTCACGTCAAATCGCGGCATTAAAAATTTAGCGGTATTTACTGAAAGGCAATAAAATTTTCCCGGTGTTTGAGCGAAGCGAGTTCCGTGGAAAATTTTATTGTTTTCGGTGTACCGCGTTTAAATTTTTTCAGCCGCGTGAGTTTTCTTTGGCTGAATCGCCAATTAGAAACGAGCTTTAAGCGAAGTTTATAATTGTGCCAGTGAAGCCAGGCAAATTTTACGACCGAACAGGAAGTAAAATTTACCCTCCAAAATTTCTTTGGTTACAAAGAATGAACATGAATCATAAAGAAATAAAAATTGATAACGTATAATCAAAGACGAAAACAAAATTAAAAGTAATATGAGTAAAAACGTAAATAAAAATATAATAACCTAACTACAAAGCCACAAACCCCTCTAACCAAAAAAATCCTTTAAGGTAAAATTGCCCTCAAACTTTACACAAATCAATCTGTTTTATATACAAACATCTCCGTCAATGGTATAATTAAAGCAAACAAAAGAGTCCGCGCGGGGGGGAATTACGTACCTGTAATTTCTCTCCGTAACTCTCCTCCCGTAACAAAAAATGGGAGGAGGTTTTATTATGCGCAAAAGTTTAACTTATAAAATTTTATTATCTATTTTAGGAATAACAAGTCTGCATGTTTTTTATAACCCTGTTGCTTCAGCCATTACATATGAAAGTTACACCTTAAACGGTGGAGGCAATCCAATAACCATAACTTACAATAAAATAATTATTGATAACCAAATGAAAGAATTAGAGCTACCACTTTCTGTATATGGCAACCATTTAGAAAACGGAAACGCCAATAATAACCAGGTAACAATTAATAACAGCGAAATCTCAATAGTTTATAGCGGATGGGGTATAAATGCCAATAGTAATAAAGTTACACTAAATAACGGCAGCTATGCTGGTTATGTTGTTGGTGGTTATTCAGATTCAGATTCAGAAAAAGGTGAAACTAACGGCAATACTGTTATCATAAACAAAAGTACAGTTGAAAACGTTTACGGCGGATATTCTCTTTACGGCAGTGCAGATAATAACATAGTTATAATAGATAACAGCGTTGTAGATGATTATGTTTCTTCTGCTATCGGCGGTTATGTACCAAAAGGAAAATCCGCAACAGGCAATACCGTTAAAATAATTGGCAAATCTAATATAGAAAATGCCAGGATATACGGTGGGCTAAGCGATATTGGTAATATTGATATAATTACTGGCAACACCCTTACGCTTGACAGTTGGAGCGGCAGCACAAAATCAGTAAAAAACTTTAACGGTATTAATTTTGATAATATTAATTGGCAAAATGGCGAAACTGTACTTACAATTACAGACGGAGCAAAAAACGACCTTGCTAATACCGAAATTAACCTTAACAGCATTGCAGGCGGCAGCAAAATTGCTGTTGGTGATACCATGACGCTTATAGAAAGTAGTAATAATGTTGACCTTGGTATTAACAAAGACAATGTAAAAGTAAGTAACAGCTTTTTTGCTGGTGTTACAGCACAAGGTACTGGCACGGCAACTATAAACGATGATGGTTCTGTTGATTTTTAGGTCGATACATTAAAAGCTAACAGCCAAATCGACCTCGTCGCTGAAAACCGTGCGGCTTCCGCAGCATTTGTAAACCAGGGCACGGATTTAATCAGCGACAGCCTGGATACCATAAGCCGCGACAGTAATTACGGCGTTAAAACCTTTGCCGCCGTGCACGGTAACCGCAGTAAGTATGACGTGAACAGCGACATTAAAATTAACGGCTGGAGCACGATTGTTGGTGTCGGCAACGCCGATAAGTTCGATAACGGCAGCGAGTTCAGCTGGGGCGTATTCTATGAAAACGGCAGCGGCAATTACCGCACTTATAACGAGTTCAACAACGAGTTCTTCCGCGGTGACGGCAGCCTTGTTTATAACGGCGGCGGCATTGCGGCACGCTACACCAATAAAAACGGCGTTTATACAGAAGGTTCGCTCCGCGCAGGTATGTTAAAGAGCGATATGGATAATGCTTTGCGCGACGGTGCAGGCAACTTTTACGGCTACGAAAGTGAAAGCGCTTACTACGGTGCGCACATTGGTATTGGTAAAATTATCAGCCTGAGCGAAAGCAGTGACCTTGATATTTACGGCAAGTTCTTCCACACCTATACCGAAGGCGACAGCTTTAAGGTTGCAGGTGATGAATTTGAGTTTGACAGCATTAACAGCGACCGCCTGCGTATAGGCGCACGCATTACCAGCAATAAGGAAAACAAGTTCAGCACTTACTATGGCTTGGCTTATGAGTACGAGTTTAACGGCGACGCTGATATGACGGCGCAGGGGCTTAAAGCGCCCACACAGAGCCTGCAGGGCAGCAGCGTAATGGCGGAAGTTGGCTTTAACTACCAGCCCACGCCCACCAGCCCGTGGAGCTTTGACCTTAATATGCGCGGCTACGCAGGCGAACGCCAGGGCGGCAGCTTTAACGTACAGGCAACGTATACTTTTTAACTTTATGAAACAAACATATAAGCAAAAACAACCGGCGGCACAGTATAATGCTTCCGGTTGTTTTTATAAAATTATGTTTTAACGGCAGTTATAAAACGTTTTAATGGCGTCATTTTGACTTAGCAAAATATTTTACGGCATAGTATGCGGCAAACGCCACAATATAGGTAAGTGCTGCCATAGCAACTTTTTTGTTGTAACCAATCTGTTCGTCTACATAATCTTCTGCTGTCATTTCTTTTTCAACAGTAATATATGATTTTTCTTCCGGTATATAAAGCACGCGGCGTTCAACAGGTTTTCCTTCATCCACAATTTGTTGGGCACTGCTTTCAATGCCGCCTTTTTCAAGGATATAATTATACTCGTTCACAAAACGCAGCTTATCTCTTAACTTTTTGCCCTGTTCAATTTTTTCACGCCAGTTTTCAGGCTCCGGCATCTTTTCGGCTGCTGCCGCCAGTTTATTTTTCCTGTTTTCTTCCGTCCAGTAATCTACGGCATAAACGGTAGTTGTTGGGTTTCTTCTTTTCATTTTGCCGCTAAAATTGGTTTCTTTTTGCAGCGGTATTACCCTTTGCGGGTAAAACGTGTAAACGCCCATATCCTTATACTCATCAGCCTGGCGCACCTTCTGCATATCTCCGTAGCTGTTAAAAAGTGCAATTACAGCAACAATAAATATAAACACCGGTAAAAAACGCAGTATGCTTTTAATTTTTTCCATAACACGCCACCACCCGTTTAATTATGGCTTAACGAACCTTTTATAATTTAATCATAGCATAAGCGGCAATTTATTACTATAACTTATAAGCAATTTTACAGTTTGCTGTGTTTACAACGGTGTATAAAGGGAACATTATAAAAATTAACAATGGACTGCCAATCTATACGCAAAGATACCAGCCAAACGAGACTACGGGCGATATTTTTGTAGCTTGGCAAGAAAGGAGAAACCACCTCACCGAGGCCTAATGAAAAATCAGCCCCTCTTATATCTTCGGGTCAATGTACCCCGAGGTTATATCAGCTTGCAATAAACCAGCACAGAGCGGATTTTCCGCCGTCCAGTACTCCAATCAGAAAGCCAGTTACCGCCTGCAAGCCATACGGAGAAAGCAGGAAAGTGAGGAACAGGAACACGAATCCGCCCAGCGGTGTCGGTGTGAAGAAGATGCCAATCCCGAGTATTGCTACAATAACTGAAGCAATCGTCAGGATAAAGGCGCATAGATCAAAGAGGAACCGGCACAGGGCAGTCAACAGAGTAAGTACCAAAACAAAGGGAGCGGCAATTACTTTCAATATCATCTTCATAATGGAAACATCATTCTTATCTTTTTACCTATATTTTACCATGCCTGCCCGTGGACATAAACATTGCGAATAATTAGTAAAACCTGTCCTAGTCGCTTTGCTACATGACATCTTCGATTGACGAATAGACACACGAGAGATAAAATTATTAAAAAGTGGGTAACGGAGGAACACTAATGAGCGGAAAATATTTAAAATACATTCCCATGACATTACAGGAAGATTTTATTGATAATAGAGTCATTCCATTTGTCGGTGCAGGATTTTCCAAAAATGCTATTGCCCCAGAAGGAGAAAATATTTTAGATTGGGAAGGACTCGGAAAAAAGATGGCAACATATATTCCCAACTATACCTACACAAATGCCATCGACGCATTATCTTTATTTGAAAGTGAGTTTTCAAGGACTAAGCTCATAGAGCTTCTGGCAAAAGAACTCCATGTTAATCAACTAAAGCCCGGAAAAACACATAGAACATTTTGCGATCTATACTTCGATACTATCTGCACAACAAATTTTGATTTTCTTATTGAACAAACGCTAAATGAAAAACATATTCCTTTTTCAATGGTAGTTTCAGAGGAACGACTACCCATAAGCACACATGAAAGAACTAAGCTTATTAAACTACACGGGGATTTTAATCATCCTGAAAGGATGATAATAACTGAATATGATTATGATATATATGTTGAAAAGAACAAAATTTTATCAACTTATATATCTAATCTTTTCATTACCAAAACGCTATTACTTATAGGCTATAGTTTTGATGATAGCGATATTAGAACACTATGGCAAATTATTGCTTCCCGTCTCGGCAAACTAAGCACTCCCGCCTATGTAGTTTTAGTAGACGCCAGCCCCATAGAAATAGCACGTTTTGAAAGAAGAAACATTAAAGTCATAAATCTTCCGGGTAATAAAGTAGACTATCCAGATATTTTGAATGAGTTTTTCACGGAAGTCAAGCAAGTTATTGCTGACAAGATACCAGATCAGATGGTATTTACAAATGAGAAAGCTTCTGAAGAACTAAAAATGCCCGAAACAGATAATCGACTTTGTTTTATTTCAGCACCATATCAAAGATTATCTTTTCTCAAGGATTTGTTATATCCTATATTATACAATAACGGCATTTCTCCTATATCGCTGGATGAAACTATAATGCCAGGTGAGATTATAACACGAAAGATTGACGCTTTGATTTCAAAAGCTTCAATGGTCATCGTTGATCTTTCTGGTAACAATGCAAATATTATGTGGGAATTAGGTAACGTAATGAGCAAGAACAAACTATCTATATTGATTGTCGATGAAGATCAATCGGAGGGTTTACCATTTGATTTACAAGGGATACGTTTTTTCAAATATAGTTTATATGGTGATAACAAACATTTCGTAGACTCATTAAATCGTTTTCTACAAGAACACAATAAGGACAAGAAAAATGAATCGGAAAACGAAAAGGATTATTTGAGGTTGTTTAACAAGGGTGAATACAATGCTGCCGTTATTGCGGCATTTAGGTTTTTAGAGGTAACTTTATCAAGGAAATACGGCTTAGAAAAAGCTTCTCTGATAGAAACTCTAAATTTGTTAAATACGAATAATGCTGAAGATAAAAAAGTCCTTTACAAAGTAAAGATGTATAGAAAAACACGCAATAACATCGTACACAATAATGTTAATATAGAAAAAAGAGAAGCCAACGATATAATTTCCTATATTGAAAAACTTTGTATATCCATAAATAGTGGAAATGTAATCATATTATAATGGTTCTCATTAGTAGTTACTTAGCGGCATAAAGAGCTGAAGTAAAAAGGGGCAGCAGGTCCCTCTGTCCATGAACTTGCCGCCATCGTCTTACTTTGCCGCCAGTGTGGAGAGTTCCCGCAAAACCTATGACACTTGCCTCCACAGCTTTTCATAGTCCCACCGCAGGCCGTCTATTTTCTACGGATACACCCCGTAAGTGTTGGCGTGAACCGCCATCTGATTGAGATTGTTGGAACAGCGGCGCTGCAAGGACACCAGCTTCTTGACCGTGGCAAGGTCTACATGAAGAATATAGCCATTGAGCGCCATCTTCCGCACATAGGTCCCAGTGTTGAAGATACTAGTCTCAGGCGTCCTCCTTTGATATTTTGCGATTGGCAGACCGCAATTTTATTTTATCAAAGGAGGAATTTTATATATATTTTCTTTATCGTTTAAACTTTCCAGAACCCAGAGTCTAACGCGGAATTTTCTTTATACAAAAAAAGAGCCGAACATAAAGTTCAGCTCTTTTTCGTAATTATAAATTTTATAATTGGCCCCAGTTATATTAAGCGCGGGAAATGTATTCGCCGGTACGGGTATCAATGTTGAGTACGTCGCCTTCGTTAATGAACAGAGGTACTTTAACAACATAGCCGGTGTCCATGGTTGCGGGTTTGCTGCCGCCGGTAGCCGTATCGCCGCGGATGCCCGGGTCGGTTTTAACAACAGTCAGTTCAACGGTGTTCGGCAGGTCAACGCCGATAACGCGGCCGTTGTAAATCATGATTTTGGCATCCATGTTTTCTTTAAGGAAGTTGATGGCATTGCCAAGCTGTTCTTTGGTAAGTTCGGACTGTTCGTAGGTTTCGTTGTCCATGAATACATAATTGCCGTCGGATTCATACAGATACTGCATTGCGCGGCGGTCGATATGTGCTTTCGGCAGACGTTCGCCTGCGTTGAAGGTGCGTTCTACAACGGCACCGGTGCACATGTTGCGCATTTTAGCACGTACAAAAGCTGCGCCTTTGCCCGGTTTTACATGCTGGAATTCTACAACCTGCCATGCGTCGCCATCGATGGTAACAGTTACGTTGGTTTTAAATTCGTTGGTTGAAATCATAAATGCTCCTCCTGTTTATTTAAAATTAAACAATTTCCATCAGTTGCTTTTTAACGCCGCACAGCACTTTAGCGCCGTCATCCGTCAATACAACCGTGTCTTCGATACGTACACCGCCCTTGCCGGGAATGTAAATACCTGGTTCTATGCTGAATGTCATGCCGGGCTCCAGCACAACATCAGTACCGCGTTTGTTGATATTGGGCATTTCGTGAATTTCAAGGCCCACGCCGTGCCCCAGCCCGTGCACGTAGTTTTCGCCGTAGCCGCGCGAGGTAATGTATTCTCTTACAATCGCGTCAAGCTCCGCGCCCGTCATGCCGGGCTTTGCGCTTTTTAAACCGCGCCACTGGGCTTCTTCAACTATGGTGTAAATTTCCTTGTGCCACGAATTGGCCATGCCGAGCACAACCGTTCTTGTCATGTCGGAATGGTAACCGTCGTACACAGCGCCAAAGTCGAAGGTAATAAAATCGCCTATTTCAATCTGTTTATCGCTTGCCATGCCGTGCGGCAGAGCGCTGCGCGCGCCGGAGGCGATAATCGTATCAAACGAAGGTTTTTCGCTGCCCATACTGCTCATGTAGTATTCAAGCCTTGCAGTCAGCGCTTTTTCCGTCATGCCGGGTTTAATTTCCGGCAGCAGTTTTAAAAACGCCTGGTCGGCAATTTTAAAGGCTTTCCACATCAGGTTCAGCTCGCGTTCGTCTTTAACCATGCGCAGATACTTTAAATCAATGTTTAAAAGCTCTTTGCCGCTTACTGCCTCTTTAAGGCTCTGGTAATCGTTAAAGCTGTAAGCTGCGCCGTCAAAACCGATTTTGGTATGCGCTTTGGCAAAATCCGCCGCTGCCTGCCAGATATCGCCGGTGTAGGTAAATACACGGCAGTAATGCTGCACTTCGCCTTCTGCCTGCGTGGTGTAGCGCCCGTCGGTTATTAAAACCGTGCTTTTGGCGTCAACATAAAGCAGGCTGCTGTCGCCGCGGAAGCCTGACAGATAGCGGATTGTCGGTATATCCTTCACAATAACGCAGTCCAGCCCGTTTTTGGCCATCAGGCTTAAAAACCTGCCCAAACGCTGCATCATTTCCACTCCACCAGTCTTTCCTAAACAATAATACCATTATATTTTATCATAAATACTGCCTGCTGTCACTATAAAACCGGCTCGCCTTCCAGAATTTCTACCGTAAAGGGCATGTTTTCAATTATTTCCATTACGTCGTTGTAGGTATCGGGCGTGCCCAAAAGTTTAACCACGCCTTCACGCGGGTCTTCGGTTGTAACAAGCGCCAGGTGTTCGTAGCCTTCCATAATCCAGTTTACGTCGGCAATGCGTTCCGGCGCCACGCGCAGATAGATAATACTTCGGTCGTCGCTCATATAATTTTCCTCCGCAGCAGCGAATCGGGCAGAAGCTCCTCAGCACAGTCAATCCAAAAGTGCTGGCGTGCGTGCGGCGCACATTCGATGGGTGTGCCTTCTTCGTCCTGCATATTTTTAAGTTCCAGCGGCATTAAGGTGCCGTCCGTCATTAAAAGTTCCAGCTTTTCGCCGTTTTTTACGTTGTTGCGCTGCTCAATCAGCGCTTTTTTATTTGCTTTATCATAGCTTAAAACAATGCCCACAAAATCGTGCGTCTGTTCGTAGCTGCTGGTGGTGTAAACCTGCGCATCGGCTCCGGGCGTGCCAAAGGCAAAGCCTTCGGTATACGGGCGGTGCGATACCTTGTTCAGTTCTTCAATCCACTCAGGCAGCACTTTGTAGCCGTCCGGGTCTTTCATGTAAGCGTCAATCGCCTTGCGGTACACGCTGGCCACGGTTGCCACATAATGCACGCTTTTCATGCGGCCTTCAATTTTCAAGCTGCAGATACCTGCTTTAACAAGCTGCGGTATGCGCGCAATAAGGCATAAATCCTTGCTGTTCATTACATAGGTGCCGTGCTCGTCTTCTTCAATATCGTAGCTTTCGCCGGGGCGGTTCTTTTCGTGCAGGGTGTATTCCCAGCGGCAGGCCTGCGCACATGCGCCGCGGTTGCCGTCGCGCCCCGTAAGGTAGCTGCTTAAAAGGCAGCGTCCGCTGTAAGATATGCACATTGCGCCGTGTACAAAGGCTTCCAGTTCCACAGTGGTTTTAGCGCCGATTTGTGCAATTTCTTCCAGTGAAAGTTCGCGCGCCAGCACTACGCGCTCCGCGCCCAAATCATGCCACGCCTGTACGCTCGCCCAGTTGGTGGTGTTAGCCTGCGTGCTTAAGTGCAGCGGCATGCCGGGCACAACGCGCCGCGCCGTCTGCCATACGCCAAGGTCGCTTATCAAAAGCGCGTCCGCGCCTGCTTTTTGCAGTTCTTGCAAGTATTCCGGCAGTTTTTCAATATCGCTGTTATGCGCAAAAATGTTTACAGTTACATAAACCTTTTTGCCTAAAGAATGGGCAAAGTCTGCCGCTTCTTTAATTTCGTCAATTTCAAAATTATTGGCAAAAGCGCGCAGGCCAAACATTTTGCCGCCCAAGTAAACGGCATCCGCACCGTAGCGCAGCGCCATTTTGCACTTTTCCATATTTCCTGCCGGTGCCAAAAGCTCCGGCTTAACAATTTGTCTTGTCATGTTCCTTCCTTACTGCGGGCCGTGAATATCTTCTATCGCCTGTAAATGTTCTTCGTAAGTGCGCGTAAAACGGTGGTGCCCGTCTTTTTCGGCCACAAAGTATAAATAATCCGTATTTTCCGGGTTCAGTACGGCTTTAATGGCGTCCATGCCGGGGCTGCCAACCGGTCCCGGCGGCAGGCCGGAGTTAACATACGTGTTGTACGGATTTTCAATGCGCGTATCGGCAATAGTGATTTCGGCCTTCTGTTCTCCGCCCAGTATATATTGAATGGTTGTATCCGACTGAATGGGCATGTAAATTTTCAAGCGGCGCAGAAAAACACCGGCAATGCGCGGCTGTTCTTCTTTAAAAACGGCTTCCAGCTCCACCATTGAAGCAATGGTTACTATATCGTGAATGGACATTTTGGTTTTTTCTGCCGCTTCGCTGATTTTTTCATGGTTAATCTGCGTATTAAACTCCTTAACCATCATGGCAAGCATGTCTTTTTCCGTCATGCTGTCGTTAAACTGGTAGGTTGAAGGGAAAATAAAGCCTTCTGCCTTGTATTTTACATCGGCATTATTGGTTTCCATATATTTATACGGAGTGTAGTTGCGTGCGGCTTCTTTAAATTTTTCCGCATCGCCCAGCCCTTCCGCCGCCAGTTTGGCAGCAGTTTTTTCTACCGTGTAGCCTTCAGGCACAGTAAAGCTTACGGTTTTAACCTGCCCGCGCGCCAGAATATCTATAATTTCGCCGTTAGATTTTCCTGCTTCAATTTCGTAGCTTCCGGCCTGCAATTTGCCTTCCAGCCCCATAAAACGCGCTTCCAGCCTGAAGCTTTCAGGGCGTTTAATAAGTTTCTGCCTGTGCAGCATATTGGCAATATCTGCCGCCGTCATGCCGTTTTCTACCGTAATAACGTAGGTTTTGCCGTCGGCTAAATCGGCATTGTTGCCCGTATAATTTAAAACCCAGTAAGATGCTACAAATATTACCAGCAAAGTGCTCATAAAAAACGGTAATATTTTTCTCATGCTACGCCGCCCCTAAACATTCGTACTTTAAAAATGCCGGACCAGAGGTCCGGCAGGCAGTTTATTATTCTTCGTCCCATTCGGCAACGAGTTTTTCGTAAGCCGCTTTAACTTCTTCAAACTCTTCGTCGGTAGGCCCAAGATAAATTTCGTTGCCGTCTTCGTCAAAGTCAATGCGGGCAATGATTACATTGTCCTCGTCATCGTCTTCTTCATCATGGCAATGGCATTCTTCATCTTCGCAGCCGCAGTCGTCAGCGTCCAAAGCGGAAAGAACCGCAAAGCTCTTTTCACCAACGGGGATAACCATTTCCTCACGGAAATACATTTCGTTGCCGTCCTCGTCGGTAATAACTACGATTTCTTCTTCGTCGATATGGTCATGCTCAAGCTCAAATTCTTTGTTATCGTCCATTTTGTACCTCTTTCTTAAAGCATAAGTATAATTAGGTTTATTTTATCGTATCATACCGCTAACTGTCAATAAAAGGATAAGTGAAATTTACTTAAACAAAAACAGCGCCCGCTGAAAAGACGGACGCTGCTGCGTTAATTTTTATTTGCCAAACAATTTGCCGAGGCCCTGTTTTACTGCCCCGCCAACCTGCTGACGCACGTTTTCGCGCACTTCTTCTTTGGTAGGAGCGGTAAAGCCTGATTCGCTCATTTTATCAAAAGTAATTTTGCCATTGCTGTTCATTACGGCATTGCTGGTAAAGCTGCCCAGCGGTGTACCAATGGTAATGCCGGAGAAGGTCATCTGCCCGTTTGCGCGGCTGAAATTGCCTGAAAGCGAGTTAAACGGAACGCCTGCAAAATTGCCGGGCGCAATAACAAACGTACCGCCCGCAACGGCGCTGTCTGCACTGCCGGTGCCGCTGGCATCTGCTTCAAAGCTCAGCGGGCCGCTGATTTGCGTTTCCGTTACCGCGGTGCTGTCCATGCCGCTGCCGGAAAGATGCAGCGCAAAGTTTTTGGTTGCTGCTTCTACCGTGCCGCTTACGCCCAAAGTACCGCTGTAAACATTTGCATAAGTGTTGCTTAACGTTACCAGGCCGTTGGTATAGTTGTAATTGCCGTTAATGCCCGTTGCCACAAGCGGAGCAACTTCCAGTTTATCCATGGTAAAGCTGCCGTTAATTACAGGCGCGTCAATCGGGCCTGTTACCTTGCCGTTAATGTTAACGCTGTCGGTAATGCCCAGGCCGGGGCTTACAGCGTCCACGCGGAAGGAAGGTGCTGCCACGTTCAAATCATAAGTAGGCATGCCCTGTTTCTGGAACAGGATTTTGCCGTCCATGTTAACGTCCTGCCCTTCAACTTTGCCTTTAACGGCGGTAAACGAAGCTGCATTGTTGTCAATGGCAAAGCTGCCGCCGCCATCGGTAATGTTATAGCCCAAAGCTTTGCCTGCCACGCCGCTCAGGCTGCCATCAAGGTTCAGGTTCCACTGCGCTTCGTGCAGCCCAGCTGCAAGTTTAGCACCGTTAATAACACCGCCGGTAATGCTCAGTTCGCCAAACGAAGGCAGAACTTTCATAAGCTCAGTAATTTGCAGGTTTTTAACTTCGGCGCCGATGCTTACATCGTCATAAGTTTTATCAATATTGCCGATTAAATCAGCATCGCCGTTTTTACCCTGCAAAGTAAATTTAATGTCCGGAAACTGTTTTAAATTAGCCTGCATGGCAACATTGTCAAAATCAAGCTTCTGTCCGTTCATATCAAGCGCCAGAGCGCCGTCTGTAATTTCCACCATGCCGCGGAATTCCGTCGGTTTTTCATCATCTTTTTGGGAAAAATTAATATAATTAATAATGTCCAGGCCTTCCTTATCGCTGTAATTTACAACAAACTTCGGCCTTTCAATCGAAATGCTGTTAATGGAATTAATGCCGAAAGAACCTTTTAAAATATCAAACAAATTAGCAGAAATATTCATTACCGGCACTTCGGCCAGTTTTTTGCCGTCAGGCGCGGTCCAGACAACATTTTCAAAAACAACATTGCCGGAAACACTGGCGTTAAAATGCCCTATTTGCAACTTGCCCTGCAGCACTGTCTGCCTGTCGGCCATTTCGTTTACAAAGCCCGCGGCTTTATTGCCTGCCACATGCACCGCCAGCGTGCCGAGAATTATCAGCACAGCTATTACGCCGCCGGCTATTTTATGTTTTCTCTGTAACATTAAAATCACCCCGCTGCCGTTTGTTTAGCGCCGGCTGTCCAAATAGTTCTGCAAAATAACCACAGCCGCCATCATGTCAATAATTTTACGGCGTTTCTTGCGCTTCAAATCCGCGTCTATCAGCACATTTTCCGCCGCTACTGTCGAAAGCCTTTCATCCCACAGCACAACTTTAATGCCTTCAAAGCGTTTTTTCAGTTCTTCGGCAAAAGCCTCACTCACGTGAGCGCGTTCGCCTATTGTGCCGTTCATATTTTTGGGGTAGCCCAAAACAACCGTATCCACTTCATGCTCTTTTATCAGCTCGCCAATGCGCTCAAAATCGCGTTCTTCCGTTGTGCGGCGTATGGTTTCCACGCCGCCGGCAATCATGCCCAATAAATCGCTCGTTGCCACGCCTATTGTGCGCGTGCCGATATCAAGCCCCATGCATCTTTTCATAGCGCCGCCCTACTTTTTAGCCGATGCGGAAAGATAACTTTTTACAAGCTCTTCCAAAAGCTCATAGCGTTCAAAACGGCGCAGCTTGGTGCGGGAATCTTTATGGCTGGTAATGTAAGTGGGGTCGCCGCTTAAAAGATAGCCCACAAGCTGGTCTACCGGGTTGTAGCCTTTTTCCTCCAGCGCGGCATAAACCTCGCGGATAGTCTGGGCTACGTCTTTTTTATCTTCAGTGCGTTTAAACATCATGGTTTCGCTTGAAATGCTCATACCTATTCCTCCTTTAAAAATAAAAAGGCTTTTTATTTATTTTAACATACCTTAACGCAAAATAATAGAAAGAAACGGCTGAGCTTTTAAACCCAGCCGTTACTATTTTGTGAAATTATTTAATCTGTCCTTCAATAACAGTCAGTGCGGTTTTCAGTGCTTCATCAAGTTTGGAAGCATCCTTGCCGCCGGCCTGCGCCATATCGGGGCGTCCGCCGCCGCCGCCGCCGCAAACCTTGGCAACTTCCTTAACAATCTGCCCGGCATGGATGCCTTTGGCAACAGCATCTTTGGTTGCCATGGCAAGAATGTTGATTTTGCCGCTGTCAATAACGTCAGCCAGCAATACAACGCCGCCTACTTTATCACGCATCTGGTCGCCGAGGCTGCGCAGTGCTTCAACGTCACCGGCGCTTACTTTCTGCACAAGTACGGGAACGCCTTTAATATCGCAAACACTGGAAGCAGCATCACTTACCTGCGCTTTGGCAATCTGGCCTTCCAGTTCGCTGATTTTCTGTTCCGCTGCTTTATAATCGGACTGCAATGCACAGATACGTGCGCAAAGATCATTGCTGCGGCATTTAAGGCCGGTTGCTGCGGTTTTAACCATATCTTCCATCTCGCGTACATAGTTCAGCGCGCCGTGGCCGGTTACGGCTTCAATACGGCGTACGCCTGCGCCTGTGCTAGATTCGGACAGAATTTTAAACATGCCAATCTGCGCGGTGTTGCCAACATGCACGCCGCCGCAGAATTCCATGGAAAAGCCCGGTACGGTAACAACGCGTACAATGCTGCCGTATTTTTCGCCGAACAGTGCAACCGCACCGCGTTTTTTGGCTTCGTCAATCGGCAGTTCTTCAATGGTCACATCTTTTGCTGCCAGAATCTGGTCGTTAACAATTTCTTCAACCCTGCGCAGTTCTTCTTCCGTTACGGGAGAGAAATGCGAGAAGTCGAAACGCAGACGGTCAGGGCCAACATAGCTGCCTGCCTGGTTTACATGGTCGCCCAAAACCTGTTTTAAAGCTGCATGCAGCAGGTGGGTTGCTGTATGGTTGCGGGCAATATCGTTTTTGCGTCCGCGTTCAATTTCAAACTTAACTTCGTCGCCAACGGCAACGGTGCCTTCGGTTACGGTGCCAATCATAATGGTTGCGCCGTCCGGCAGTTTTTTGGTAATTTCAACCTGCATTACGCCGGCAGGGGCAATAATGCGGCCGGTATCGCCAAGCTGTCCGCCGCCTTCAGCGTGGAATGCGGTAACATCGGTAATAACAGCGGCTTTTTTGCCGTCCTCCATGCTCTCAACCGGCTGTGCGTCATGAGCAGGATACATGGCAACAATTTTGCCGCCCTGTGCGCCTTCATCAACCTTTAAGGAAGCAAGGTCAATGCTGCGGGTGTTGTAAATTACCGGGCGTCCGGTCTTGTCATCGCGAGCGTCGCGTGCCATTTTGCGCTGAACTTCCAAAGCCTCGTTAAAGGCCTTATCGTCCATCGTCATGCCTTCTTCTTCCAGAATTTCGGCAGTCAGCTCACGCGGGAAGCCGAAAGTATCGCTCAGGCGGAAAGCAGTTGCGCCGTCCAGCACGGTTTTGTTTTCTTTTTTGAGGCTTTCGATTTCGGTATATAAAAGGTCGCAGCCCTGGCGCAGAGTGCGCAGGAAGCTGGTTTCTTCCATTTCGATAACTTTATGGATAAAGCTTGTTTTTTCAACAAGGTACGGATAAGGTTCTTTAAACATGTCAATAACAACATCAACCGCACCGTTAAGGAACTTGTCTTCAATGCCGATTAAGCGCGCATGGCGTACGGCACGGCGCAGAACGCGGCGCAGTACATAGCCGCGGCCTTCGTTGGAAGGAAGCACGCCGTCGGCAATCATAAAGGTAATGCTGCGGACATGGTCGGCAATAACCTTTAAGGATACGTCGGTCTTTTTATCCTTGCCGTATTCTACGCCGGCAACCTTAGCGGCGTATTCAATAATCGGGAAGATAAGGTCGGTTTCAAAGTTGGAAGGCTTGCCCTGCAATACGGAAGCGAGGCGTTCAAGGCCTGCGCCGGTATCAATGTTTTTATTGGCAAGCGGGGTGTAAGTACCGTCTTCATGCTGGTCATACTGGGTAAATACCAGGTTCCAGATTTCAAGGAAACGGTCGCAGTCGCAGCCTGGTTTGCAGTCCGGTCTGCCGCAGCCGCGTTCTTCGCCCATATCAATGTGCAGCTCGCTGTCCGGTCCGCACGGGCCGCTGCCGGTTTCCCAGAAGTTTTCTTCAAGGCGTACAATGCGTTCATCAGGCACGCCTACAACATTGTGCCAGATTTCGTATGCTTCATCGTCAGTCGGATGAATGGTTACCCACAGCTTATCGGCAGGCAGCTCCAGTTCTTTGGTTAAAAATTCCCAGCTCCAGGGAATAATTTCTTTTTTGAAATAATCGCCGAAGGAAAAATCGCCCAGCATTTCAAAATAGGTATGGTGGCGCGCAGTGCGGCCTACGTTTTCAATATCGCCAGTGCGCACGCATTTCTGGCAGGTAGTGATACGCGGAGAAGGCGGTTTCATTTTACCGGTAAAAAACGGTTTAAAAGGCGCCATGCCCGCGCCAATTAAAAGCAGAGTCGGGTCATCCTGCGGAATGAGCGAAGCGCTCGGCAGCACGAGATGCCCTCTGTCTTCAAAAAACTTTAAAAATCTTTTACGGATTTCATTACCACTCATGTACTTCATAATTCAAAAATCGCTCCTTTTAAATAGGTACAACGCATAAGAAAATTATATAAAAATTAGCGTGCAAAGTCAACGCACGCTAAAAGTATACAGGGTTATTAATTAATTTTTCTGTTTGTCATGCAGCGCTTTTTCCGCGCCAATGTCCTTCGGAAAGTAATATTTGTGCCCGATAAGTTCATCAGGCATATACTGCTGCCGTACCCAGCCGCCGGGGTAATCGTGCGGATATTTATAGCCTGTGCCGTGCCCCAGCGCACCTGCGCCGGGGTAATGCGCGTCGCGCAGATGTTTGGGCACTGTGCTCTGCACCGCACGCGCTTCTTCACGCGCACTGAAAATTGCCGTGCAGCAGGCGTTGCTTTTTGGTGCATTGGCTATATAGCACACGGCCTGCGCCAACGGCAGCTGTGCTTCCGGCAGGCCTATAAAATGGGCAGCCTGCGCCGCGGAATTAGCCACAACCAGCGCCATCGGGTCAGAATTGCCTACATCCTCTGCTGCGCAGATAACAATGCGCCGCGCGATAAAACGCACGTCCTCGCCGCTTTCCAGCATCTCTGCCAGGTAGTGCAGCGCCGCATCGGCGTCACTGCCGCGCATGCTTTTTATAAACGCCGATACCGTATCATAATGGCGGTCGCCCTTTTTATCGTAACGTTTAAAAGCGTCACCCATTACGTTTTTAAGCACCTCGCCGTCAATCGTTTTTACGCCGTCAGGCAGCATAAATTCTGCCTGCTCCAAAAGGTTCAGCGCCACGCGAGCGTCGCCGCCGCAAAAATCAGCCAGTGCTTCCAGCGCCTCGTCCGTCATGGCAAGCCCCTGCCTGCCGTAACCGTTTTCCTTATCCGTCAGCGTCTTTTGCAAAATCTTTTTAACGGCGTTTTTATCAAGCCGCTCCAAACGGATAATTTTCATCCGCGACAAAAGCGGCGCATTTACTTCAAAAAACGGGTTTTCCGTGGTTGCGCCGATAAGAATAACCGTGCCGTTTTCCACATACGGCAAAAGCACATCCTGCTGAGCCTTGTTAAAGCGGTGTATTTCGTCGATAAAAACTATCGTGCGCCCCATGCCGCTGTACAAAGCGTCACGCGCTTCGCCAATCAGCCTGCGCAGCTCCGGCACGCCGCTCGATACGGCATTAAGCGCAACAAAACGGCTTTGCGTCATATTGGCAATAATATGTGCCAATGTAGTTTTACCGGTTCCCGGCGGCCCGTAAAACAAAAGCGGATGCAAAGCATCGCGCTCAATCATCCGCCGCAGCGGGCTGCCCGGCCCGAGGGCTTTTTCCTGCCCCGCAAAATCGCTTAAACGCCGCGGGCGCATGCGGTCTGCCAGAGGTTTGGTAATTGTTTGTGCAAATAAACTGTCCATATTTTAATCCTGCCCGGCAATTATTTTCTGTACAATATGCGCAGCCATCATCATACCGGCGCAGGCAGGCACAAACACCAGGCTGCCCGGCACACTGCCTTCAATAAAGCGCTGCGTTTCTTCATGCGAATATACAACGGTAATGCCTTCGGTAATACCGGCGTCGCGCAGTTTTTTGCGCATGCTGCGCGCCAGCGGGCACACGCTTGTTTTGCTGATATCCGTAATTTCCAGCATTTCCGGGTGCAGCTTGTTGCCCGTGCCCATGGCCGATACCACCGGAACATTATGCCTGTAAGCCTCTGTTAAAAGGTCTGCTTTCGATTCCGTACTGTCGATAGCGTCGGCAATAAAATCAAAACCGTCCACAAAAAGGGTTTCAAAATCGCCCGGCCTGTAAAAATCCTTAATAACCCTTATGCGGCACAAGGGGTTAATATCGCGCAGGCGCGCGGCCATAACATCGGCCTTAAACTTGCCGATAGTGCTTGTAAGCGCAGGCAGCTGGCGGTTAATGTTGCTTGCTTCAACGGTATCATTATCCATAATTACAAAGCTGCCGACACCGGTACGGCACAAAGCCTCCGCCACATAAGAACCAACGCCGCCAAGGCCTATAACGGCAACTCTGGCGGCATTTAATTTTTCAACGGCCTTGGGGCCGATAACCATTTCTACACGTGAAAGCTCCATGAGTCCTCCAAAAAAATTTCCCCGCAATGCCGTCCTGCCCAATGTTTTGAACCTGCATGTGCAGGTGGGTGCCCTCCCGCCTACCGCAAAAGTCCCCTCGAGAGGGCTTGTTTTTAATAGGCGGAGCTCAAATTCCGGGCTCCCTAGGTAAGTGTGTTGGCTCAAAACTAAAAGGCAATGTAACGAACACCGCAGGGGAATTTGCTCCATTTATAAGACCGGCTTCTGCCAATCTCTTTACATATACTATAACAAAATTTGCCTTAAATCACAAGTGGCAAGCAGTTTAAAAACAGAAAAATACACGGTAATCATAACAACATTATCAATATCCAACAGAGTACTAAAACCCTGTAACGGCGGTACTGTAAAAATAAATGTGTAAGTTTATCAATATCCAACAGAGTACTAAAACACGATTATTTACCAATACCTGCTTGACTATGTGTAAGTTTATCAATATCCAACAGAGTACTAAAACGTTAACAATCTTGTCCAGCGCATTGGCAGCGTGTAAGTTTATCAATATCCAACAGAGTACTAAAACTGAGGAGTATATATACTTGCCGTAGCTTGAGTGTAAGTTTATCAATATCCAACAGAGTACTAAAACTTTTTGGTAGTATCATCAATGCGGGCCAGTGTGTAAGTTTATCAATATCCAACAGAGTACTAAAACCATTGACCAAAGATGAAGATAAAGAACTTGGTGTAAGTTTATCAATATCCAACAGAGTACTAAAACCTTAACTTTATTTTACACCACATACAGATTACAATTCAATTAAATCTTCCGTAATCAATAAATTTTCTGTCGGCGTTTTATCGCCAAGCATAATAATCATACTGGCATACTGTTTTTCTGTAACCTGCAATACACGCACCGAGCCTACTGGCGGTAAAATTACCTTTACTTTGTTTATATATTTTCTGGCATCATCATTATTGCGCGTTATTCTGCTGTAAACAGAATATTGCAGCATATCAAATCCAAGTTTAATTAAACCTGTACGGAAATGCAGATACTCTCTTTTATCTTCTGTAGTTGCGGTTGGTAAATCAAACATTACTATAATACGCATAAACCTGTTATACAAATTTTTCTCCTATTATTGGTATTATCAGTTTATTAACATCAGCATTATCAATAGCTGTCGTTAAACTTGCTATATATTTATCAACCGCATTATGTACTTTCATTATTTTATTACCGCATGCTATATCTCCGTTTATAATATTGGCAAGCCCTATTTTATTATTTTTTGTCAAAGTATCAACTAAATCTTCATTATTTTGCCAAACCCATATATCCGCTAACGGACGTAAAGGTTCCATTAAATCATCCGCAAGATTAAATGGATTGGTTTCACTAATATGATGTATTCCCAAAGCACAATTATAACCATAAGCGCACAGCGAGCGCGCCACAGATGAACGGATAACCGCATAACCATAATTAAGCGCTATATTGATTATGTCGTTTTCAAACCTGATAAAATCACAACCATAAAAATTTCTAAAAAACATTTTGGCAGCAATACCCTCACGGTTGCCGGTATCACCACTTAATACTTCCTGCGCTAATTGCTGCATACGCTCGCAAACCTTTGTACCTGCACCACTTATTTTTAATGCTGTACCCTGATTTATAATTTTTGCCTTAACAATACGTTGCCACAGCAAATTTTTAAATGTATCCGTTAAAGCAATTTGCTTTTTTAATACACCATAAGGCCTATAATGCGTATTTAATGGCAAAAGGTTACAACACGGCAAATGTGTATCATCGCAAAGTATGGCATTAATGCCATACTTTGCCAGTTTTTGCAAGGCATATGCCGATATATTAATATATACATTATCTATGAAAAGATTTTTAATATCACTTAAAGGAACTTTTTTAACCGTATCTCCGTAATTAATAAGCAGCCACTCATCTTTAACAGTTAAATATTGTCCTTTTGTGATAAAAACGGTACGGAACATTTAATTTCACCGCCAATTTTACCAAGTATATCAACGTAATATTTTTTTACAACATCTTTTTTGCCAATAGTTTTATCTTCCATGAGATTGCAATTATTATTTTTACAATAAATTCTATTTGCTTTAGAATTTTTAATCCCTCTATAATAACCACTAAATTTTATATTCCCTATATTATCAAAAATCTTAATATAATCATTGGCAAATAAATACATAATATGTTCCTGATAGTCTTCCGGATAAGGAGTTATAAGATACAATTTTTTATTTTTCTTTTTTAAATCAACATATCTTATACCTCGTAAAATAGTTTGATTTTTATTATTTTTATACAGTTCTGCGCAATAATATTCTTTTGTATCTAAAACATTAGCATTTCCAAAGCTGTCAACTTTTTTAATATAAGCACCATCTGTTTCGTTTTTCTTCAGCGGATTATCTTTTGTAAATTTCCCCTGATATTTTTTATTTTGCTTGTATGAAACAAGAACAGGTTTTATGCTGTCTGCAAAAACTGCATCATCTTTATAAAAAGCCTTTACATTTTTATAAAACTGTTCTTCACTTACATCTTTATAAAATTCAAGGCTATTGTCCCACAAACGTATATCAACTTCATCTGCTATATTTCTTATCATGGCAGGCACACGGCTGTATGGTGTTGCCAAAAGTTTTTCGGTGTATTCTTTATTAAAGCCGTAATATTTAACCATTTTATTAACGGCTTTACCTAAATAAGTTAAATATTCATCACTTATGCGTTTATGGTAATCTTTATAGATTCTGTCAAGCTTAATTTTATCACTGGCAATCTCAAGATATGCAGGTGTTAAGTTGGCAATTACTATAGCGTCTGCCGCATGGTGTAAATTATTATCTCTGTTTTTCTGCTCATCGCCCCATGTTTTTTTATTAAACCATAACCTTCTCATTCTTGAAGTTATTATGCCTTTTACACCAAAAACATTTTTAGCTTTGTCGCTGTTGAACAATAAATTAGCAGATAAATAATTTACCAAAAACCTTGTAATATACCTTGTATCGTTAATGTTTCTGGATTTCCATTCTGAAAGCAAATCTCTGTTGCCATATAAATTAGATAAGGTTAAATATTTATATTTTTTAATGCTTATCTTCTTTTTCTTAAATAAAGTATTAATCCGTTTTAAATAATCCTCTTTGTCCGCACTGCTTAAATAACCCAAAGGCACCTGCTGCCCTTTTTGCTGCCTGTTTACACCTAAATTAACCAGCGCTTTATTTTGTAAGGTATCATCTAAAATAAGAGAAAAAGGCACTATATGGTCAACATCATAAATACCGCTTAATATTTTTTCTATAGGAATGACATCACCCGTATATAAATCTTTGCCTTCCTGTTCTTCCCATAAACGGTATCTTTCAATATCGAAAGGCTTTACTTCTCCTTCTTTACGCAGGCCGAGTTCAATTAACTTATTTGCAATTTTATCTTTTTCTTTTTTGTTATCATTAATACGTTTGATAATTTTAGCACGTTCTTTAAAACTGCGTCCCAAATCATTGGCAACCTCTATATTAATATATTCAGGCGAACCATACTTTCTAATAAGCTCATTTAAAATTTTACGTGTTTCATTTACAGCTTTAAAAATAACTGCGTTCTTTACAAGTTCTTCGTCAACTTTTTTATCAAACGGTGCAAGATATTTTTGTTTTTCTATATCAGGCAAAGCATTTTCTCTTTCTTTCAGCATGCGTGCCTGAAAATTACCGTAAGTTTCTCCACGCTTAAAGGCTTCGATTGCTTCAATCATATACTTTTCGCATACGCTTGCTGTACCACCAAATTTTTTGCGGATAACTTCTTTCTGTAATTTTTCGTTCCATCCTTTTGCTTTTAACGCTCTTATTCTGCGTGCCGGTGTAATATTTTCGGACAACAATAAACATAATTGATGTAATTTTGAAGGATTATTAACATCAAACTGATTTTCTTTTATTAATTCTTCATATTTATAACCAGCATTAGTTAAAATTGCCTTCAACAGTTTTAATGTTTTAGTTGTGTCAGGTACTTTAACTTCAAGTTTACCTGGTTTACGCATTTCTAATTTATATGGTTTTAAAATATTTTTTATATCATTTTCTGTTATTGAAGCATTTGTAAGAGAAGTATTAATTATCTCTTTCGCAACATTTTCAGGTAATAAAATTTCCCCTGTTTCCGTATTTACAAACGAAAGCTGCGACAAGCAATTTACCAATGCATAAATATCAGCTATAACAGTACTTCTATAAGCTCTTTTTTCATCTTTGTAATACATGCACTGACCAATACTGTCAATAAAGCCCATAAATCTTCTGGTTTTATCGTCTTCGTTGCCAGGTCCTGTTTCAAAATCTCTTTGAGCAAAGACCATATCATCGCAAATAATTCTAATATTATTTGCTGTAAGCTGCGGATAATATTCACTTTGTTTATTTAAAATATCTTCCAGTTCTTTTTTTACAAATTCTCTTTTAATTAAAATATAACGCTTTGCATTTTTATGGTTGCGATAATCAGCAAAAGATGTTTCTGTTTTAAAAACAGGGGCATTAATTAACATTTCTGCAACGGATTTATACCCACCGGATTGATAAATTTCATCAAAATTAGCCAAACCGCCTTCAATTTTTTGCAGTTCATCTTTATCGGCATTGTCTTTTTTAGAATCGTCACCGTAAAATTCACGATAACCACGCCGGTTACAAATATGGATAATGCAATCCAAAATTTCTTCAGGTGTTAGTTTTTCATTTAAACCTTTTATTCTTGTTTGCAGGACATTTTGATTACCATTTTGTTCCTGCCATGCTTTTAATTGCATTTCGTTCATCAATTTTATTTTTAAAAAGAATTTTTTAATACGTTCTTTACGGTGTTTTCTTCTGCGAAGCAAACGGCGTGTGCTTCTGTATCCACGCCTTTCCTGCGCATTGCTTGCTTTTTGGCGGATATTTTCACCAGAATCAAATAATCTTACGCCTATATCTTCTATACGCGCATCTAAATTATTTGTTCTGGAAATAACGGCATAACCAACCGAACCAATACCAATATCCAAACCTATCCCATATTTTCTTTCCATAGCAATTCTCCTTTTTATATTATATTGACACGTAGCTTGACCAATGTTAAAATAAATACAAATTAGAATTACTGTTGTGTAGGTTTATCAATATCCAACAGAAAACCATTTATTGCAAACTTGTGAGTTTATCAATATCCAACAATAGTTCTAAGATAAGGCTATTTATGCCGTAGGGTACGGCGGTATCCCGTTAATCCGCCTTTAAGCCATTGCTTTGCAATGGCTTATTTATATTTTACCGTAATTTATTTTTACAGTAAATAAATATTGACATTTTTATGAAATGAAAAAGGGGAGTGGTATTAATCACCATTCCCCTTTTTTCAAAAAAATAACAGAGCCTGCGTCTGCAAGCTCTGTTATTAAGCATTGGCTTATACTTACTGTAAAAGTTGTTTTACCATGGCATTAATGCGTTTGCCATCGGCACGGCCACCGGCTTTGGCAATAACCTTAGGCATTACCTTGCCCATGTCCTTCATGCTGGCTGCGCCTGTTTCGGCAATTACTTCCTTAACAAGGCTTTGCAGCTCGTCATCTTCCATTGCGGCCGGAAGATATTTTTGCAGCACTTCAATCTCAGCTTTGGCCTGGTCTATCAGATCGGTGCGTCCTGCTTTCTCAAACTCAGCAAGAGAATCCTGACGCATCTTAACTTCTTTCATCAAAACTGCAATTACTTCGTCTTCAGTAAGTTCTTTTTTGTCATTGATCTCGACATTTTTGATATTGGCACGAGCCATGCGGATGGTTTCCAGCGCCACTTTGTTGTGGGCTTTCATGGCCTGCTTCATATCTTCTGTCAGCTGATCTTTAATTGACATCTGCACGCGCCCCCATTATCTGGATTTACGTTTTCTTGCGGCTTCGGATTTCTTTTTGCGCTGAACGCTCGGTTTTTCATAGTGTTCGCGTTTTCTTACTTCAGAAAGGATGCCGGCTTTTTGGGTAGCTCTTTTGAATCTGCGCAGTGCGCTGTCAAGAGTTTCGTTTTTGCCAACTTTAATTTCTGCCATCTGATCTCCCTCCCTCCACACACTTAGGGAAGTGTATATACAATTTATATGCTTTGAGAATACTCCGAAGCATATAATCTCACCGTCTAATTATACATTACTGTAAGGAGTTTGTCAATCAGCACGGAGGCCAGCCGAGCATTTTACCGCCCAAAAGATGGATATGCAGATGGTGCACGGTTTGCCCGCCTTCGTCGCCGGTGTTAACAACAATGCGGAAGCCTTTTTCGCTTACGCCGAGTTTTTCGCTGAGCATTTTTACTTTGCCCAGCATGTACTTAACAAGTTCCGGGTCTGCCGCAACAATGTTTTCCGTATGTTCCTTCGGAATCATCAGTACGTGTACGGGCGCAGCCGGTGCGGCGTCGCGGATAACAATCATTTTATCGTCTTCATATACTCTTTCGGCAGGAATCTCTCCGGAAATAATACGGCAGAATACGCAGTCGTTCATATTTTTACCTCCTCGCTGTTTAAGGTTGTATTTAATTGGTAATTTATTATAAATTCGCCAAAGATAATAAAATTCCTTTTAAATCATGGTAAATTCTTCAGTCTTTTATAATTTCGCCAAGCAGTTTTTCGCCGTCAAAGGCCGTTATTTTTACAGGCAGTATTTCGCCGCTAAGATTACGGCCGCCGCTTTTTACAAAAACGCGCTGATAGTTGCCGGTTAAGCCTTCAAAATAATCTTCACCGGCAGGCTGCTCAAACAAAACTTCCGCGGTTTGCCCAACCATGGCCTGCAAAAAAGCTTTGTGCATGGTTTCGTCAATTCTTCCCAAAATATCGGCACGTTCTTTTTTTACGGCTTCCGTTACAGCGCCCGCAAATTTTTCGGCAGGCGTGCCTTTGCGCGCCGAAAACGGAAAAATATGCATTTTGCTGAAGCCGCAGCTTTCGGCAAATTTGCAGGTTGTTTCAAAATCAGCTTCCGTTTCGCCGGGAAAACCTACAATAACATCCGTAGTTATGGCAATATCAGGCACCCTGTTTTTAATATCCGCCAGAAGCGTTTTAAATTTAGCCGTTGTGTACGGCCTGTGCATGGCCTGCAAGGTTTTATCGCAGCCCGATTGCAGCGGCAGGTGCAAATGCCTGCAAAAACGTGCGTCTTCCTGCATCAGCGTTAAAAGGCGCGGCTCTACCTCCACAGATTCCAGCGAACCGAGACGCAGGCGCTGCACGCCCGGCACATCAAGAACGGTTTTAACTGCGTCATACAAAGTAGGGCCGTCAGGGTTTTCTTTGCCGTAACAGCCAAGGTGAATACCGATAAGCACAATTTCCTTAAACCCGGCGTTTATAAGGCGCTGCGTTTCGGTACGGATGCTTTCAAGGCTGCGGGAGCGCAGCGGACCGCGTGCATACGGAATAATGCAGTAAGTGCAGAACTGGTTGCAGCCTTCCTGTATTTTTAAAAAGGCGCGCGTTTTATCGGTTATATCGCCTGCCGCCATTTCTTCAAAAGCAGTGCTGGCAGTTAATTTATGCACGGCATCCAGCGTATCGGTCTGCCTGTGCGCTAGGCGTTCTTCCACCAGCTGCACAATCTGCGCGCGGTCCTGGTTGCCGATAATCATATCCACACCGGCAATGGCCTTTACTTCTTCCGCCGCCGTCTGAGGATAACAGCCCGTAACCACAATCAGCGCATTGGGGTTCTTGCGGATGGCGCGGTGAATGGTCTGGCGTGATTTGCGCTGCCCGGTATTGGTAACAACGCAGGTATTAATAATATATACATCAGCTTCGCCGTCGAAACTGACAAGCTGATGCCCGCTGCGCAAAAACAGGTTTTCCATGCTTGCCGTATCGGCCTGGTTAACCTTGCAGCCAAGCGTATAAAATGCAATTTTTGCCATTTTCAGCCTCCCAGTTCGTCAAATTCGTATAAAACGGCACTTAAAGCGGTAAGCCCTGCCGTTTCGGCGCGCAAAATGCGCCTGCCCAGCGAAACAGGCACCGCACCGCCGCTGCGTGCTTTATCAAGCTCGGCTTCGCTGATGCCGCCTTCCGGGCCGATTATAATTAATATGCTGTCTGTATTTAAATTGCTTTGCAGAACCTGTTTAAGGCCCTGCCTGTCCTCACATTCGTAAGCAATTATTTTAGTTGTGCAGTCACAATCAGCCATCAGTTTATCAATAGCTGCAACCTCCGCAATTTGCGGAATAATGTCGCGCTTACTCTGCTTGGCTGCGCTTTCGGCAATTTTTTGCCAGCGCTGGCATTTTTTGGCAGCCTTCTCGCCGTCATAGCGCACAACGGAATGTTCCATTGCCAAAGGAACAATGCGGCTTACGCCGAGCTCCACCGCCTTTTGGATGATAAAATCCATCTTTTCGCCTTTTACAAGCCCCTGCGCCAGTGTAATCTTTACCGCAGGCTCATGGCTTTCGGCAATAACTTCAAGGCATTTTACAAGCGTCTGCCCGGGCGCAGTTTCAGTAATTTCTGCAAGGGCGGTTACGCCGTCGTCGCTCACAATCTGCACCTTTTCGCCCGGCTTCATTTTAAGCACGGTGTAAATATGGCGTGCGTCAATGCCGTCTATCATCATGTTTTCCGCATAAGGGCGCGGAATAAAAAATCTGTGCATTAATCCTCCAGTGCCATCAGCATGGCAACCCAGCCGCCTTTATGGCGCGTGCTGACAACCTTCAGCCCGCTGGCTGCGGCAGCTTTTTTAATATCGTCTTCACGTTCTTCTATAATGCCGCTGGCAAGGAACTTACCGTCCGCTTTCAGCTTTTGTGCAACATCCGGCAGCAGCATAATAATAATATCGGCAATAATATTGGCAATAATTACATCTGCCTTGCCTTCCGTGCCGTGCAGAAGGTCGCCTTCTTTAACTGCAATAACTTCGCTCAGGCCGTTTCCGGCAATGTTTTCTTTGGCAATGCGCACGGCGTTGGCGTCAATATCTACGGCAACAATGCTTTTGGCGCCCAGTTTGGCGGCCGCAATGCTTAAAATACCGCTGCCGGTGCCAACGTCAAATACTTCCGCCTGCGGCGTAATAATTTCTTCCAGATATTCCATGCACATGCTTGTTGTATGGTGCGTGCCGGTGCCAAAGGCCATGCCGGGGTCAATTTCAATAACAAGGTCATCAGCCTCAGCATCGTATTTTTCCCACGAAGGCTTAATAACAAGGTGTTTGCCGATATGGGTTACGTGGAAATACTGCTTCCATTCGTTTGCCCAATCCTGCTCGCACAGCGTACGGAACAGCGGATTGCGGAAAACGCATTTTTGCCCGATACGTTCTTCAACGGCTTTAACCTCGCGCGAGATAAACTCCAAACGTTCGGGAAGTTTTTCGTCATCCGGGTAATAGGCAGTTACTGTAACGACCTCGGTATTCTGCTGTTCGGGAATATCGCACAGCTCCCATGTGCCGCTTGCGCGCAGCTGATTAATTAAAAGCGGGTCTTCCATAGCCACGCCCTGAGCACCGGCGCTGTATAAAATATCGGCAATTGTGTCTGCCTGTTCATGCGTTGTCTGTAAGCTGACTTCCGTCCACTGCATTACGTTTCACTCCTCAAAAAACTCATAGTAAAAAGATATAAATTTCCGCCTTTTATCTTATCATAACAAGGCCGAAATGTACATTATAAAATCAGTCAATTTATATTTATCACGCCGCGGCGGCTTTTATATTAAGCGTTACTATATTTGACTTTTTGTGCCTGTTTGCTATAATAATTATAGAAAAACAAACGGCTGCCGATAGACGGTCAGCCGCAAAATTGAAAATCAGTTAACCAAAGTAACGACCGTCAAAGTTTGCAAGGCTCTTGGCGGTCGTTACCGTTTTTTGCAGTAGTCTTTTCCGAGGGCATAGCCAAAGGAAAACACCGTTATTGTATAACCAATAATGGTTAAAATATCAATAACATCCATGCTATCCCCTCCTTTAGCATATTTCCGCCACGCGGATTCTATGTTATCGGAGGGTCACAGTCCCTCCGCAGAGGGCTAACCGCCTACCGTTATGGCAGCACATTTGCCTGCATATTGTAACAGAAAAATATAAAACTGTAAAGATACTAAAAGCGCGCTTCCGAATTTACGGAAACGCGCTTTATTTGTTATTTAAACAAATCTTTAATTTTATTCAAAAAGCTTTTTTCTTCGGGGTTGATGTTGTCCTTGCTGATATCTGCAAATTTACGCAGTGCGTCTTTTTGCTTTTCGCTCAGCTTTTTAGGCACAACAACTTTTATACGTACCAGCTGGTCGCCGCGGCTGCCTCCGCGCAGGCTGGGTATGCCTTTGCCTTTCAGGCGCAGCACCTGGCCCGGCTGGGTGCCTTCCGGTATCTTCATGGTTACCTGGCCGTCCAGCGTCGGTACTTTTATTTCATCGCCCAAAGTTGCCTGTACAATGTTAATAGGCACTTCGCATAATACAGTGTTGCCGTCGCGTTCAAAGAACTTGTGCGGCTTCACATAAAGGTATACGTAAAGGTCGCCGCTGGGGCCGCCGCGCATACCTGCTTCGCCTTCTCCGCTTACGCGCAGGCGCGAACCGTCGTTAACACCGGCAGGAATTTTAACTTTAAGCTTTTTGGTTTTGCGTACGGTGCCTTTGCCCTTACATTCTTTGCACGGCTCGGTAATAATTTTGCCTTCACCGTGGCATCTGCTGCACGGGCGCACATTGCGCATCTGCCCGAACATAGTGTTTTGCGTAAAGCTTACCTGGCCTGTGCCGTGGCATTCAGGGCAGGTTTCCACTTTGCTGCCCGGTTCAGCGCCGCTGCCTTTACATTTTGGGCATTGCTCATCACGCGTCAGGTTAATTTCGCGTTCTACGCCGAAAGCTGCTTCTTCAAAGGTAATTTCCATATCGAAGCGCAAATCGCTGCCGCGCTGCGGGCCTGCCTGACGGCCTCCTCTGGAGCGCCCGCTGCCGCCAAAGAACATATCAAAAATGTCCTCCATACCGCCGCCCGCGCCGCCAAAGCCGCTGAAATCAAACCCGCCGAAACCGCCCGCGCCGCCTGCTCCGGCAGCGCCGTCAAAGGCTGCATGGCCAAACTGGTCATACTGGGCGCGTTTCTTTTCGTCGCTCAAAACACTGTATGCTTCGGAGCATTCTTTAAACTTTTCTGCAGCATCAGGATTATCCTTGTTGACATCAGGATGATACTGACGTGCCAGTTTACGATATGCTTTTTTTATCTCGTCTGCCGTTGCGCTTTTAGAAACGCCCAGCACGTCATAGTAATCTCTTTTTTCCAAGGTTTACACCATCCTAAGCTGATTATTTCTTGTCGTCGTCAACAACTTCGGCGTCAACTACATCATCATCGGCTTTTTTAGTGCCGCCTGCGTTTGCTGCGCCGGCACCTGCACCTGCTTCCGCACCTTTGGCTGCTTCGGTCTGTTTGTAAAGTTCAGCGCTCAGTTCGTACAAAGGTTTGGTAAGTTCTTCGGTTGCTTTCTTAATTGCCTCAACGTCGTCGCCTTTCATTTTTTCTTTCAGGGCGTCCATTGCGGTTTTAACTTTGGCAATCAGTTCGTCGCTGCCTTTGCCTTCCATGTCTTTAATGGTTTTTTCTGCCTGATAGCAGAGGCTGTCAGCCTGGTTGCGCGCTTCAACTGCTTCTTTGCGTTTTTTATCTGCTTCGGCGTTGGCTTCGGCTTCTTTTACAAGGCGGTCAACTTCGTCTTTATCAAGCGTGCCGGAAGAAGTAATGGTAATCTTCTGTTCTTTGCCGGTGCCGAGGTCTTTGGCTTTTACGTTTACAATGCCGTTGGCGTCGATATCGAAGGTAACTTCAATTTTCGGTACTCCGCGCGGTGCAGCCGGAATGCCGGACAATTCAAAACGTCCCAGAGTTTTGTTGTCGGCAGCCATGTCGCGTTCGCCCTGCAGTACGTGGATATCAACGGAAGGCTGGTTATCGGAATAAGTGGAGAAAATCTGAGATTTGGAAGTAGGAATAGTGGTGTTGCGGTCAATCATTCTGGTGAAAATGCCGCCGGCGGTTTCAATGCCGAGGGACAGCGGAGTTACGTCCAGAAGCAGTACGTCTTTAACTTCGCCTGCCAGTACGCCTGCCTGAATAGCAGCGCCTACTGCAACACATTCATCCGGGTTAATGCCGCGGTGCGGTTCTTTGCCCATGAATTTTTTAATTGCTTCCTGTACAGCCGGAATACGGGTGGAACCGCCAACCAGCAATACTTTGTTAATGTCGCTTGCGCTCATGCCAGCGTCGGCCATAGCCTGACGGGTCGGGCCCATGGTGCGTTCAACAAGGTCTGCGGTCATTTCTTCAAATTTAGCACGGGTTAAATCCATATCCAAATGTTTCGGGCCGTCGGCGCCTGCGGTAATAAACGGCAGGTTGATGTTGGTGCTCATTACGCCGGACAGTTCGATTTTAGCTTTTTCTGCTGCTTCACGCAGACGCTGCATAGCCATGCGGTCGTTGGAAAGGTCAATGCCTTCGGCTTTCTTGAATTCGTCAACCATCCAGTCGATAATGCGCTGGTCAAAGTCATCGCCGCCGAGGTGAGTATCGCCGTTGGTAGCTTTAACTTCAAATACGCCATCGCCTACATCAAGAATGGACACATCGAACGTGCCGCCGCCAAGGTCGTAAACCATAACGGTGTGGTCTTCGCTCTTGTCGATGCCGTAAGCAAGTGCTGCTGCGGTAGGTTCGTTGATAATACGCAGAACTTCAAGGCCTGCAATTTTGCCTGCGTCTTTGGTTGCCTGGCGCTGGCTGTCGGAGAAGTAAGCCGGAACGGTAATTACGGCCTGATGTACGCTTTCGCCGAGATATTTTTCAGCGTCAGCTTTTAATTTTTGCAGAATCATTGCGGAAATTTCTTCCGGAGAGTATTTTTTGTCGTCAATTTCAACTCTGTAATTAGTGCCCATGTGGCGTTTAATGGAGCTGATGGTTCTGTCCGGATTGGAAACAGCCTGGCGTTTTGCCAGCTGGCCTACCAGACGCTCGCCGTTTTTGGAAAAACCTACAACGGACGGGGTCAGCCTGCTGCCTTCCTGGTTAGTGATAACGGTCGGTTCGCCGCCTTCCATAACAGCTACTACAGAGTTAGTAGTACCTAAGTCAATACCAATTACTTTAGACATGATGTTTTTTCCTCCTCAAATTTACACTGTATAAAGAATGCAACTTAATCGTTGCTTATTACTTTAACTTTGCTGTGGCGGATGATTTTATTGCGCAGCCTGTAACCTTTTTCAAAAACCTGCTCAATGCTTTCATCCTCTAAATCCGGGTTCTGCCCGCGCATTACGGCTTCGTGCAGTTCCGGGTTAAATTTCTGCCCCTCTGCGGGGATTTCTTCAACTTCAAGCTCTTTAAAAGCCTGTTCAAACTGCCGTTTGATTTTTTCCATGCCGGCTACGATAGCAGACATATCGTTAGTAGTTTTTACGCTTTGCTCGGCTCTTTCAAAGTTATCGAGCACTTTTAAAAACTTGCCGACAACATCTGCCGTAACGAAGGTTGAAAGCTGTTCGCGTTCGGCAGCATTGCGTCTGCGGAAATTTTCAAAATCAGCCTGCAAACGCATCAGGCGGTTTTGCAGTTCTTCGATTTTTGCATCTTTTTCATCTTTCTGGGGTTCTTCCGGTTGTGCGTTTTCTGCATTCCCGGCAGCCGCTTCACCGGCATTTACCTTTTCTTCAGCGGGCGCTTCAGCATTTTCCGCTGCTCCTTCCGCAGGGTTCTGAGTATCTTTAATATCTTCTGCCTGCATACTGTCCCTCCTCAGCTGTTTAAAATCGTTTTTAAATATTTATGAAGATAATCCATTACGGCAATTACTTTGCCATACTGCATACGCGTAGGCCCCAAAACCGCCATTGTCCCGACTATTTTACCGTTTAAGCGGTAGGTTGCCTGCACCATGCTGCAATCCTGAATGCCTTCAAATTTATTTTCGCTGCCTATTGTTATGCGCAGCCCGGATTCTTCGCCGGATTTTAAAATATTGCGCACAACTTTTTCTTCTTCCAGCACACCTAAAAGGTTTTTAACTTTTTCCATGTCGCGGAATTCAGGCTGGCTTAACAGCTGCCTTGTGCCGCCCATAAAGAAGGTTTCCTTTTCGGGGCGCGTCATGCGGCGCAGCACATGCAAAAGCGAACTTAAAAGCAGCCGGTCATCTTTAACCGCTGCCTGCACTTCATCCAGCAACGCCTTGTCGATATCCGTTACGGCTTTGCCTTCCAGCATTCTTGTAATGCGCCCGGCCATGTATTCCAGTTCTTTGGCAGACATGCCTGCCGGAATTTCCACCACGCAGTTGTTTACATTGCCGTCATCGGTAACAATGCACAAAATGGCATGGTTCGTATCAAGCGGCAAAAACTTTAAATAGCAGAAACGGCTGATGGAATGCTGGTTTGCCAGCACCATCGACACGTTATGCGTCATCTGCGAAAGGATTTTGGCGGTTGACAGGAAAATATCGTCAATGCTGCGCTGGCGTTCGCGGTACAGGGTATTAATTAATGTACGGTCGTTATCGTCCAGCGTATCCGGCTCAATCATGGAATCTACATAAAACCTGTATGCCTGTGCCGAAGGCACACGGCCGGCTGAAGTGTGGGGCTGCTCCAGATAACCCAAAAGTTCCAAATCGCTCATTTCGTTACGGATGGTGGCCGGGCTCAATCCCAAATCATGTTTGCGCGCAATAGTGCGTGAACCTACCGGCTCTGCCGTAGAAATGTAATCTTCTATGATGATTTGCAGAATTTTCTTCTTTCTTTCGTTTAACATATCCCCACCTCCGAAGGGATTGTTAGCACTCGTTATAATAGAGTGCTAACATCTTGATATTAGAATAGCACTGCCTTCAGATATTGTCAATAAGTTTTTATATATTTTTTAAATAAAATTTAATCCGTCACAAAAATTTCAAAAATACGGTTGCCAACTTCCATACCAGCTTCGGTAAGGCAGATTTTCTGCCGCTCTTTATCAAAGCCAAGCAAATTATGCTCAATATACGGTTTCATTTCAGCTCCGTATTTTTCCATAACATCAATACCGAAACGCTGCTTTGCTTCGGTTAAATTTACGCCGCTTTTTTTGCGCAGGTTCATAAACATAAATTCTTCAAACTGTACCGGCACAGGCAGTTCTTCTTTACTATAAAGCTGCCCGCCGCTTTGTATAAGCTGTATGTAGTCTTGCACTTTATCTGCGGCAGTAAAACGCGCGCTGCCGTTAAAACCGCAGGCACCAGCGCCAAACGCCGCGTACGGGTAATAATGCCAGTACACAAGGTTATGGCGGCTGTATGCTTTGCCGCGCGCATAGTTAGATATTTCATAGCGTTCAAAATCCTGAGTTTTTAAAAACTCCTGCACAAATTCGTACATATCGGCAGTTTCGTCCTCATCCGGCAAAATTATCTGCCCTGCTTCTGTCATTTTTTGCAGCGGCGTGCCGTCCTCAACAATCAGCCCATAAACGGATAAATGCTCAATGCCCGTACTGCAAAGCCGCGTAAGCGTTTCTTTTAAACTTGCCATAGTCTGCCCCGGCAGGCCGTAAATAACATCGGTATTAATACGCTCAAAGCCAGCCTGTTTGGCAAGCTCTATCGCTTCCAGTGCCTGTGCCGCATTGTGTACGCGCCCTATTGCTTTTAATTCGGCATCGTTTAAACTCTGCACGCCAAAGCTGATGCGGTCAAACCCTGACTGCCGCAGTGCTTTTAGTTTCGGCAAATCAACAGTTCCGGGATTTGCCTCAATAGACGCCTCGCACGGATTTTGCCACCAGCCGTACTTTTTTAAAGCGTCCGTAATTTCTTTTATAGCTTCAGCCGGTAAAAGGCTTGGCGTACCGCCCCCAAAATAAATTGAAGCCTTGGCATTTACAGGCACATCTTTTCTGCGCCCGGCAATTTCCCTGCATACCGCCGCAGCGTATTTTGCCATTACCTCCGCCCCAAAACCTGCGTACGAATTAAAATCGCAGTACAGGCATTTTTGCCTGCAAAACGGTATATGTACGTAAACGCCCTGAACCTGCTGCCAGGGCTGTAAATTTTGTAACTTATCCATAATATTCCTTCGCTTGCAAAGTAAAATTAAAAATTGTATAATAAAAGCACGGAGTAATGATGGTGGTACATCAGTTCTCCCTGGTCAAATTTATAGTTTGAAGGAAGCCGTGTAACCGCCGTTATACGGTTTTTTTCATTACGCTATTTGCGTCCCGAAACAATGACTGCTACGAGAGTTCCGAAAGCAACCATTAAAGATAATGCTTCGTACACTGTCATTAGCATCACCACCACTCAGCAAGAGTGGAAAACCGATACATCAATACTCCGTGCTTAACTATTTTAACAGCTAAATATCAAAAACACAATACCGCCCCGGTTTTGCTCCGGAGCGGTATTTTTAGTTACTAAATTATTTAAAATAATTTACGCCGCTGATAAAGATTTTCTGGTCTTTATTGCCGCTGATATTTTTAAACAGGCCCGGCACAAAACGTTCGGTATGACCCATTTTACCCAAAATTCTGCCGTCGGGGCTGGTAATGCCTTCAATAGCATACAGTGAACCGTTGGGGTTGTACGGCATTGCCATGGTGGGTTTGCCGTTTTCATCAACATACTGTGTTGCAACCTGCCCGTTGGCAAACAATGCTTTAATTGTTTCTTCCGGCGCATAGAAGCGGCCTTCGCCGTGAGATACGGCAACGGAATGAATTTCGCCCGGTTCAACGGCACTGAACCACGGAGATTTATTGGAAACAACGCGGGTGTTAACAATCTGCGAAACGTGGCGGCCGATATTATTGAAGGTAAGAGTCGGGCTGTCAGCAGACATTTCGCGGATTTCGCCATAAGGCACAAGGCCGAGTTTAACAAGTGCCTGGAAGCCGTTGCAGATGCCGAGCATCAAACCGTCGCGGTCGTTAAGCAGGCGTCCGATAGCTTCTTTAATGCGCGGGTTGCGCAGCATGGTGGCAATAAATTTGCCGCTGCCGTCCGGTTCGTCACCGGCACTGAAACCGCCCGGAAGCATTACAATCTGGGCGTTGTCAATCATTTCAACCATTTTGGCAACGGATTCTTCTACTGCCTGCGGGGTAAGGTTGCGCACAATAAAGGTTTCAGCCACAGCACCGGCGTCTTCAAACGCGCGGGCACTGTCATATTCGCAGTTAATGCCCGGGAATACCGGAATGAATACGCGCGGTTTGGCAATCGTTACCGGTGCAGTTAAAGGCAGTTCTGCCTTATAAAGCGGCATGTCGATATCTTTATCGTCTTTTTCATCGGTTTTGGACGGGAAAATGCCCTCCAGCGGAGTGCTGTAAGCCTTTTCTGCTTCGCCCATTGAGATAACGTCGTCATTAATGGCGATAACCTGTTTTTCAGAGGTATGGCCAAGCAGCATGTAGTCGAGCCCTTCAAACAGGTCCTCGGGTTCTGTGCCTTCTGCAAGTTCAAGCACCATGCCGCCGGGCTGCAAAGTAAACAGTCCGTCAGTATCGTTATAGGGTTTAATAAATTCAAAACCAAGGCTGTTGCCAAGGCACATTGTCGTTACAAGCGCTGCAATGCCGCCTTCTTTAACGGCTGCCGCAGCAGTAATTTTGCCCGCCAGAATGGCTTTATGCACTGCGGTAAGATTTGCTTTCAGCGCGCCAAAGTCCGGCACTTCCGTAGTTTCGCGCGGGCAGGAAAGGAATACAACCTTGCTGCCGGCATTTTTAAATTCTGCCGATACGGCTTTGTCGCCGTCGATAACGTCAACCGCGAAGGAAACAAGCGTCGGCGGAACGGTTTTATCCATAAATGTGCCGCTCATGCTGTCTTTGCCGCCGATAGCAGGCAGTTCCAAAGCGTCCAGCGCGGTAAATGCGCCCAAAAGTGCTGCAAAGGGCTGGCCCCAAAGTTCGGTATTATGCAGTTTGGGGAAGTATTCCTGGCAGGTAAGGCGCAGTTTTGCCGGGTCTGCACCAAGTGCAACGGCACGTGTTACGGATTCCACAACCGCATACAGTGCGCCGTGGAACGGGCTCCAGCAGGCAACCTCCGGGTTGTATCCGCACGCCATAACGGATGCCGCCGTGGTTTTGCCGTGCAGCACGGGCAGTCTGCCAACCATGCCTTCGGACGGAGTAAGCTGGCGTTTGCCGCCAAACGGCATCAGCACGGTGCCGCGGCCGATAGTGCTGTCAAAGCGTTCGGAAAGCCCTTTCTGGCTGCAAACATTAAGGCGTCCGAGGTTAGCAAGCCATGCGTTTTTCAAACCGTCTGCCGCAGCAACTTCTTCCGGCAGTTTGTCAAATACGCATTCACCTTCAACATTGCAAACTTTAACGTCTGCATGCTGGGCAACGCCATTGGTATTCAAAAAGTCGCGGGAAAGGTCAACGATTTTATCGCCGCGCCAGTACATTACAAGCCTTCTGTTATCGCTAACCTGCCCGATAACTGTTGCTTCAAGGTTTTCCTCATCGGCAAAGGCAATAAACTTCTTAATATTTTCGGGTGCAATAACAAGCGCCATACGTTCCTGAGATTCGGAAATGGCAAGTTCCGTACCGTCAAGGCCTTCGTATTTTTTCGGCACTTTGTCAAGGTCAATTACAAGGCCGTCGGCAAGTTCGCCGTTAGCAACGGATACACCGCCTGCACCGTAGTCGTTGCAGCGTTTAATCATCGGAGTAACTTCCGGGTTGCGGAACAAACGCTGAATTTTACGTTCTGTCGGCGGGTTGCCCTTCTGTACTTCCGCACCGCAGCTTGCCAGCGAATCAACGGTATGTTCCTTGGAAGAACCCGTTGCGCCGCCGCAGCCGTCACGGCCGGTTCTGCCGCCGAGCAGCACTAAAAGGTCGCCCGGTTCGGGCACTTCGCGTTTTACAAGGTTACGCGGAACAGCGCCAACAACAGCGCCTACTTCCATGCGTTTTGCCACGAATTTATCGTGATAGTATTCCTGTACATGGCCGGTTGCCAGGCCAATCTGGTTGCCGTAAGAGCTGTAGCCTGCTGCCGCGCCGATAGTAATTTTGCGCTGCGGCAGTTTTCCGGGCAGAGTATCTTCCACAGGTACGCGCGGGTCGGCAGCGCCGGTTACGCGCATTGCCTGATATACATAGGCACGGCCGGAAAGCGGGTCGCGGATAGCGCCACCGAGGCAGGTTGCAGCACCGCCGAACGGTTCAATTTCCGTCGGGTGGTTATGGGTTTCGTTTTTAAACAGCAGCAGCCATTCTTCGGTTTTGCCGTCAACTTCGATAGGCACAACAATGGTGCAGGCGTTAATTTCTTCCGATTCGTCCAAATCGTCCAGCTTGCCTTCAGCACGCAGTTTTTTCATGCCGATAACGGCAATATCCATTAGTGTAACAGGGCGTTTGGTATCGGCGCCGTACACTTCATCGCGCGCTTCCATATATTTGTCAAGGGCAGCCTGTACCGGCTGGGTGTAAAGCCCCGGCTCAATTTCAACATCTTCAATCTGCGTCATAAAAGTGGTATGGCGGCAGTGGTCAGACCAGTAAGTATCGAGCACTTTAATCTCGGTAATGGTCGGTTCACGGTGTTCTTCATTAAAATATTTCTGGCACCACAGCAAATCGTCAAGGCTCATGGCAAAGCCATTGGCAGTGCGGTAAGCCTCCATTTCTTCTTTGGTAAAGGTTAAAAAGCCTTCCACGCTTTTAATTTTCTGCGGTTCTTCGCAGGCCTGTACCAAAGTCTGCGGTTTTTCCCAGGCAGCTTCGCGTGCTTCAATCGGGTTAATGCAGTAAGCCTTAATTTTAGCAAACTCATCATCACTGATTGTGCCGGACAAAATATAAACTTTGGCAGAAGATACCAGCGGGCGTTCTTTCTGCGTAATAAGCTGAATGCACTGAGCAGCAAAGTCTTCCCTCTGATTATACTGGCCCGGCAAAAATTCTACCGCAAAAGCACGGCAGCCTGCAGGTACTTCCAGTTCTTCTTCAACGGTATCAACCGGCGGTTCGGAAAGCACCAGCGCTTTGGCTGCGGCAAATTCCTCATCCGTTACGCCCATAACATCATAGCGGTTAATAACGCGGATGCCGGTTAAGCCTTTCATACCGAGGTTGGTTTGCAAATCAGCCAAAAGGCCTCTTGCTTCAACGGCAAAAGCTTCTTTCTTTTCTACAAAAATGCGTCTGATTTCGTCCATTAAATCAGCCTCCCTGCTCAATTTTCAATAGTACTCGTTAATATAATTACGGCATTTAGTAAACAACGCCTGCAAAAAACCGCTTTTCTGCGGATTATGAACTTTAATTTTTCCGGCACGCACCAGTTCTTCAAAGCTGAAAGTACCGAAATACAGCTGCGTAAAGGCTGCGCTGTCCATTGTAATTTCTTCGTTTTCAATGGTGCTGGCCTGAGTTAACGCGCCGTTTTGGGCAGTTATTTTTAAAAGCCCGTTATTCAGCGGCAAAAATTTGTCGGTAATTAAAAGCACCGCTTCGCCGCTCACATTCTGCGGCACCGGCAAAAGCTCCAGCGCTTTGCGGATATTAATGCAGCGCGCCATCATAAACGGTTTTAAACTGCCGCTGTATGTACTTCCGGCAAAATCAAGATACGCCAGGTTGCCGGGTTCTGCCAGCCACTCAAAATTAGCGGCATCACTTAAATGCCCGGCTGCATAACGCAGAAGCGCCGTTTGTGCCTCATGGCTGAGCGTAAGCAGCTCCTGCACTTTAAAAGTGCCTGCCTCAAGCGAATACAGCATATAACCGGCAGGGGTGGCATCTTCAAAAGCTATGGCAAGCATTACTTTTTCGGCTTTATAGCCGTTTAAAAGCTCCTGCCATTTTGCCCTGCTGCGTACTGCCATGCCGTTTAACTCCTGCCCGCAGGCTTCGTAAACAGCGGCAAGTTCGTCAAACCCTTCTGTAATATCAGCACAGCGGGTTATTTTTATATTATGCACCGGCGGCAGTTTTTTCAATTCTGCCAGCGGCATTTGGTAATAATGGCGGTAATAGCAGTAATCAAACCCATAGGGCTTATAAATTGCCGGATTAATAGGCATTAAAAGTGCAAAAGCCGCTCCCTGCGCGCGCAGAACGGTAAACGCCGTTTCCAGCAGCGGGCGCGTAAGGTGCTGCCCGCGGTATTCCGGCGCAGTTGCCACGCCTACAATATACGGCAGGCGCAGTGTTTGCCCGCGCAGCGTAATTGCATACGGGTTCAAATGCAGCATGCACGCTAATTTATCGCCGTCAAACCCGCCTATAACGCTGTTTTGCTTTAAACAGTACTCGCTAAAATACCATTCGTAAAACGGGTCGCCCTTTTTTTCAAAGCAGTAATCCCATAATTCTGCCGCCTGCGGCAAAAAAGCAGAATTTAAAAGCCTGAAATCCATACAAACCTCTGTTATTTAAAAATAGTGGAATATTTTTTTACCATAAATTCCGGTTTATACGATTCTTTTGCCATGCGCAGGCCTTCATGCCCCATATCTTCCTCGCGGTTAAGATAGGTAACATCGCCCCACGCATTTTTGGCAAAATCACGGTTAATAACGGCATAAAGCCCGCGTATTTCCGGATTGGCCTTTTCTACATGCAAAACGGCAGTATCATCATTAATTTTTTCGCCAAAGCTAAAGGCTTCAACCTTGCCGTCAATACGGATAACGCCGCCGCGCAGCTTTAAGGCTTCAAAATTATCAAGCGCTTCGTGGATAGCGCATTTTTCGCATACCAGCGAAGGGTCGTCTGACATGCGGCGCTCGCACCACATATCGCCAAAAGCAAGGCATTCTTCAATATTGCTTCTGTTCATTTCTTCGTAAACATAATCGGGATGCTCTTTTACAAAAGCATTGCAGTGGTTCTTTTTACCGTGGTATTTGCGCCCGGCAAGCGTGGCCAGGTTCTGCTGCAAATACACATAGTCCCAGTTATCACGGTCATCGGTAATTTCCAAATCAGGGAACGCTTTTAACAGCCTTTCCCTGCCGTCATCATAAATGCCGTGTATTTCAAACGGTTTGCCGTTATGGTATTCTTTAATTTCTTTCATTAGTAAAGGCAAATCTTCGTCTTTGCCGCCAAACGGCTGTAAAAAGAAATCAACATCATTTCTTTTTACTTTCAGCACCAAAAAGCCGTGTGCTTCAGTCCAAAAAATATCATAGCAGGTCTGCCACATAAACAAATTGCCGAAAGCACATTCAGAGCCGCGGTAATAAGGACGCGACATGTAGCTTTCAAACAATGCCTTATCGGCAACCGAAATCTCTTTAAGTTCTAAAATAAAATGACCCCCAATTTCTTCTTATTAAATTATTATACCATATTGAGTGAAACTTTCTCAAAGTTTCTGTCACATTATTTATAAAATTCGCTGAAATAAACAAAAAACCTGCCGCATTTTTACGGCAGGCTGTATTTGTTTATTATTTTTTGTGATGTGCGTTGTAGCAGTCACGGCAGTAAACCGGACGGTCTTCGGAAGGTTTGAACGGAACTTCGGTTTCTTTGCCGCATTCAGCGCAAACCCCCGGATACATCTGGCGTTCCGGACGCTCGCTTACAATGCCAAGACGCTGTTTGCGTGCCTGACGGCATGCAGGGCAGCGGCCCGGTTCGTTGGTAAAGCCTTTGGATTCATAAAATTCCTGTTCGGAAGCGGAAAAAACAAATTCTTTGCCACATTCCTTACATACTAAAGTTTTGTCTTCTTTCATTGCTTATCAGCTCCTTACATTAATCATACCCCATGAGGACTTCATAGATTTGCCACGGCTTCGATAAAAATGCAAGCAGCATTAAAAAGAAGATATGAACCCTATATGAACCGGCTGAGATATACTATTTAAAGTATATCTTTTTAAAATACAAATGTCAATATATCATGGCTGTTTTTTTACATTATTCTAATAAAATTTAACGCAAATAATATGTTTCATTGGTACATTCCAACACAGTATTGTAGCCGCGCCATTTTGCCAGTGTGGTTGTACTGCAGTTGCCAACGCTGAAATTCCATATTTTGTTTAAATCCACGCCTAAAAACAGGCACAGCATCACGCGGATAATGCCGCCGTGCGAAACAACGGCAATATCTTTTTCGTCCATTTCCGCAAGGCAGCGTTTAAAAAACGGCTCTACACGTGCGGCAACATCCGTAAAATTCTCGCCGCCCGGCACCTGGCACAGCGCCGGATTTTTAAAAAATTCGTCAATCTGCCCAAGGCCGGCATCATTAATCTGGTTATAGGTAAGCCCTTCCCACTTGCCAAAAGCAATTTCCTTAATATCTTCAACCGGCTGCACTTCAAGCCCGTGTACAGCCGCCAGCGGTGCCGCCGTCTGCCGTGCGCGCGTTAAACTGCTGCTGTATACGGCATCAAGGCGGATAGTTTTAAAATGCTCTGCCAAAAGTTCAGCCTGCGCCAGTCCTTTTTCGTTCAGTTCAATATCGGTTTGCCCCTGAAAGCGGAAACTTTTGTTGGAATCGGTTTCCCCATGCCTGATTAAATATAGCCTGCCCATTATTTTGCCCCCTGTTTGCCCGCCTTAATTTCTTCTGCGTGCGAAAATTCTTTTACCTCAACGTGTACGCCTGCTTCGGCAAAAGTTTCCATTTCCTTATAAGCCTTAATACCTGCATCCAAAAGGCTGAGCGCAAGTATTGCGCCTTCGCCGCGGCATATTTTAATATCAAGCCTCAGCGGCGCGGAAAGCCCCAATTTTTGCAGCAGTTCTTCCATGCCCGCTTCTGCGGATACATGCCCGGCAAAAATGTAATCTACCGCAGCAGCATTATATTTTACCGCCGCAAGTGCTGCAAGGCAGGATGCTGCACCATCAAGCATTACCGGCACTTTTAAAGCTGCAGCCTGCAAAACTGCACCTGCCATAGCGGCAATTGTTCTGCTTCTAAGCTGATTTAAAAAATCATAGCCGTCAGCTTCAAAATTTTCTGCATTATATTGCGGCACGCTGCTGTCAACGCAGCCAAGTGCCAGCACCTGCTGACCGCCATTTGTTCCTATTGCTTCTTTTGCCAGAAGCGCACCTTCAAGCAGTGCTTCTTCAATGCTTTCAGATGTTACCAAAAAAGTCTGGCTTTTAACGCCGGAATTTTCCGCAAGCACGCAGGCAGGTTTCGTGCCCTGCATATATTCTGCCGCTGTAACGGCGTCATCAGTCCAGAAAAGCACTGTTTTACAAGGAAAATTTACATCATTTTTATCTGCGCTGCCGTAAATTGCCGCATAGCGCGTAGCCATTTCTTCAAGTTTTGCCAGTGAACCGACCGGTTTAATTAAATTATCAAAACGCTCCTGCGCTTTTGCCGCTATCGTTTTATCAACAGGCTGCACCGTGCCAGCCAAAACATCTATTTCCATTTTGCACCATCCTTAAAACAAACTAAATATGCTGTGGTAAGTATAAAAGCCAAGCACCAAAAAGCGCCCGCCAATTATCAGCGTAAGCAGGTACAGCACGTTGCCGCACTCCGTCAGCGCGCCGTAGGTATCGCCCGTCAGCCCGCCCAGCTGGCTTTGCAAAAATTTGGCAATGCCAAACACCAGCACAAAAGTAACTGCCATCACCAGCAGGTAATGCACACCGCACAGCGCCGTTATGCCAATGCCAAGCGCCAGCGCGATAACCGTGTAGCTTTTTTTAGCGTACATGGTAAACATGTGCCCGATGCCAGTTTTGCGCGCGTAGGAAAAGTTGACGATAAAGATTACCATAAAAGTACGCGTTGCCACGCTCATGGCAATCAACGCCGGCGTCAAAAACTGTGGGTAAATGGCAAGGTACGCCGATACCTTCAGTAAAATAAGCACTATTACAGCCAGTACGGCGTTGGAGCCAACGTGGCTGTCTTTCATAATTTCCAGCATGCGTTCGCGGCTGCGCGCCGAAAAAACGCCGTCGGAAGTATCCATAAAACCGTCGTACATAAGCCCGCCGGTAATAATAATTTCCGCTAAAATCAAAAGCGCAGCACGCATAAAATCAGGCGCGGCAACCATTACCAAAGCGTAATTAACCGCACCCAAAAACGCGCCGATAACAAGCCCCACCAGCGGAAAATACGGCACACTGCGCGAAAAATCTTCGTCACGCCAGTCTGTGCGGTGGCTGAAACGGATGCGCGTTAAAAATTCCAGGCAGGTAATGAAATCACGCATTATGCTCACCTGCGGTTAATTTTTTGTATAAATCAAGCGCCGACTGCAAAATTACAATGGCCAGCGAAGCCCCTGTGCCTTCGCCGAGGCGCATGCCTGCATCGACAATCGGTTTTAAATTTAAGATTTCCAGCATTTTGGCGTGAGAAATTTCCGCCGATAAATGCGAGCAGAACATATAATCCGCGCAGGCAGGCTCAATGCCGTAAGCAAGCAGCGCCGCAGCCGTTGCGTTCACGCCGTCAACCATGGTCGGTACGCGGCGGCGCGCGCCTTCAATAATCATACCGGCAAGCCCGGCGTGGTCATAACCGCCAACTTTGCATAAAATATCCATGGCATTGCCCAGCTCAGGCTTGTTTATTGCCAAACCATCCGCAACAACCTGGCGTTTAACCTTCATGCGTTCATCGTTAATGCCGGTGCCGCGCCCAACGGTCAGCTCCGGCGCAAGGCCTGTAAATGCCGATACGATAGCAGCGGTGGAAGTTGTGTTGCCGATACCCATTTCTGCCGTTACAAGCATGTTGTAGCCTTTATCAATGCACTCACCGGCAACCTTCATGCCGCGCTCCAATGCCATTTCGGCCTGCTTGCGCGTCATGGCAGGGCCTTTGGTAAAATCTTCCGTGCCCCAGGCAACCTTTTCATTGCGCACTTTCGGCAAATGGCTTAAATCAAAAGTTGTGCCCATGTCAACAACAAACACATCCGCACCGGCGTGGCGCGCCATTACGTTGGCACCGGCAGTGCCGCGCATATAGCCGTTAATCATCTGCATGGTAACTTCCTGCGGATAAGCGCTTACGCCGTATTTGGCAATGCCGTGGTCGCCGCACATTAAAAGCATGGCGCTTTTTATTTTGCCTTCAAAATCAGGCGTACCGCAAATAGCGGCGTATTTTTCAACCATTTTTTCAACTTTGCCAAGCTGATACGGAACCTCGTCCACAGCCTGCCAGTTTTTATGCACAATTTCTGCCGCTTCTTTGTTCAGCGGCGGAACTATAATATCCTGCATTTTATTCCTCCTCAAATTTAAAAGCCAGTTTCTTCATATCAACTGCCTGTCCGACCACGCAGTAAAATACGTTGTCCGCAGCATCCGCCACCTGCTGGTTCACCCAGCCTGCAATATCGCGGTATTCACGTGCCATGGCATTTTCCGGCACAATGCCCGCGCCAACTTCGTTTGTTACAAACACCGTAATTTTGCCGCCTGCTTTAGCAGCTTCAATCAGTTTGGCAATTTCTGCCTTAACAGCCTGCGCTTTTTCTTCCGTTGTGCCCTGCGGTGCGTTTTTGCCGTACAATAAATTACTCATGTAAAGCGTAAGGCAGTCAAACAGCACTGCATCAGCTTCCTGCGCAGCTTCGCACAAAACCTCGTGCGCGTTATAGGGGGCTTCAAAATTTATCCAGCGCGTCCGGGGGCGGCGCGCTTTATGCAAACGTACACGTTCAGCCATTTCTTCGTCCAGAATTTCGGCGGTAGCAATATAAGCGCATTTCGCGCCGTAATGCAGCACATATTTTTCGGCAAATTCGCTTTTGCCGCTGCGTGCCCCGCCGGTTACCAAAACAATTTTAGCCGGCATACAAAAACTCCTTTCTATAAACAAAAAATCCCCTTTATAACAAAGAGGATATACTTCAAAAACAATATGCAAATACCCGCCTATCCCCCGTAGGCTGTGATACTCGTAACAGGCAGGTCTCCTGGCTCAGGTTCATCGCCGTGCTGCGCCTTCCCAAAGCATTGCTTCAGTGACATTTTGCAGACAGCTCGCCATTACAGTAGCGGGACTGCGCCGGATTTACACCGGCTTCCCTATTAAGATTGCGGGGTTAACCGCCTCACCTGTTGATTTTTTCCGTTAAATTATATTCTATGCATTTCAAAAAAATCCTGCTTATGCAGATAAAAAATTAACGGCAGCCGTTAAGCCGCCGTTTAAACACTTTATAAATTTATTTAAGGCTCTTTTTGTAGTCCTCGAGGAACTGGGCAAGGCCTTTATCGGTAAGCGGATGCAGAAGCATCTCTTTTAAAACTTTGGTAGGAATTGTTGCAATATCCGCACCGGCGAGCATAACTTTTTCAACGTGCTCCATATTGCGGATGCTGGCGGCAATAATCTGCGTGTCGAGATTGTACTGGCGGAAAACCTTAACCATGTTTTCTACCAGTGCCACTCCGTTTTCGCCAATATCGTCCAAACGGCCGATAAACGGGCTTACATAGGTTGCACCGGCACGCGCTGCCATAAGTGCCTGCGGCAGGCTGAATACCAGAGTTACATTGGTTTTAATGCCTTCTTTGGCAAGAATTTTAACGGCTTTTAAGCCTTCGGCAATGCACGGAATTTTTACAACAACCTTGTCGGAAATTTTCATCAGCCTGCGTGCTTCGGCAACCATGCCTTCGCAATCGGTGCTGATAACTTCGGCGCTTACAGGCCCGTCAACAAGGCTGCAAATTTCGGGAATAACTTCGGCCTGAGTTCTGCCGCTTTTGGCAATCAGGCTGGGGTTAGTGGTAACGCCGTATACAACGCCCAGCGCTGCCATTTCTGCAATTTCCGCTACATTGGCGGTATCCATAAAAATCTTCACAATTCATACCTCTTTCATATTGTAATTTTTGTTAATAAATTCATTAATATGATTCGCCGGTTTAAAAACCAATTAAGGAACGTAGATTTTGCTCATTATTCAAGCGCAAAATCTGCGTAGCTTCGCTGGCACAATTATGGGCTTCGCTTTCAGCCCGTCACTAAATGGCGACTCACTTAAAACAGTACCGTCTGGTCACTTCCGGGAGGTAAAAAAACATCATGCCCCCTGCCCTTGCGGTTTTTATTATTTACCCAGGTGCCGCATTTGGGGCACTGCATTTCTGCCGCAGGCAAAGCCCATGCAAGCTGCCTGCCGCATTTGGGGCAAATAAAAAGCACCTGCATATTTGCTCCGGGCTGATATTTTTTCATACTCCGTCAACTCCTTTGCGGCCTTACCTGTTTATTATACACTATCGCAGAATTTTTTGCAGATTTTGTTGCAAGTTTTATGGACAAACAACGTAAAATTTTATATGCTATTATTAAATAAAGTTTAAAAGGTGGTTACACTATGTCACTGCAAAAAGAATTTGAAGCGCTTGGCTGTTGGAGCGCACCTACAGAAGAAGAACACATCAGCGTTTACGGGCTTGATTTTGATAACTGCTATATTATTTTTACCGACCTTGACGGCAAAACACCGGTTGACGCAAAAGCGTCAGTTGTTGCCGCCTGCTACGATGACCGAGATGCTTTTATGTGGGGCAAGGAACTGAAAGATTTTGCTGCATTAAAAGCGCTGCGCGCCGCCCACGCGGATGACAATGATTTTATTGCTGCCGTTGAAAATTACGCACTGCCGAAGGAATGAAAATTTAGAATTACACGGTATAATATAACTAAAACATTAAATTAACAATCAATCAAATAGACAGTTAAAATATTTAGTTATCAGGCAACAAATTATATCTGTAATCCGGCTAAAACTTTAATTTTTAATTTATCAATACAAATAAAAAGAGCTGCCTGACTGCCAACTCAAAATTTTTCCGCAATAAATTTAGTATCATAACAGTTCAAAGCACTTATTCACTACGTTCAAAAAGTGTTTTGAACTGTTATTTTTATTAAATATTGCAATTTTTGAAAGTTGACTGCTATGCAGCTCTTTATTATATTTACACTTCAGTTAAAATTACGGTTCAATAAGTTTTTTGGTATCGCAATGCTAATTTTTAAAATAAAATCATAACACCCACGCGGGAATGTAATATAAATTATCAGATGCCGGTAAGAGGTCGTCAATTAAGCACACTATGCCGCCTGCGCCGATGTTTATTTTAGCATCTGCGCTTACAGGTTCCAGTATCGCAAACGTTTTAACTGCTTTACTGGGGTACGCACTCTTTTTAATGGCTAACGGGTATGCTGTACCATTCTGCCAGATGATAAGTTCTATCTCTTTTCCGTTAAAGTTGCGCAGGTAGTACAGCGGCGGCACTATGCCTTTATTGGCATAGCTTTTGTAGATTTCCGTTACAACCCACGTTTCAAAAAATTCACTGCTAGCCGCACCTGCCTCCAAGGCATCGGCGTTAAGCCAGCGCGTTAAGTATGCCGCAAGGCCAGTATCAAAAAAGTACAGTTTTGGCGCTTTTACTATATATTTTGCTCCCGGCGGCATAAAGGGCTGAAGCAAATAAATTATTCCAGCCGCTTCTAATGTTTTTATCCATTGCTTTGCCGTCGGTGCGGATATTTCCGCCGCTTTGGCAAGTTCTGCGTAGTTTATCATTTTGCCTGTCTGCCCCGCAGCGGCACATAAAAAGCGGAAGAATACCATTTCATCATTTATTTGCAGCAGTTTCATTACATCGCGCTGTAAAAAGGTTTGTACGTAGCTGGCGTAATAGCTTTGCCAGTCCTGCTCGCCGCCGTTGTACATAGCAGGCATGCTGCCCTGCCAGATAAGTTTGTATATTTCTTTCAGGCTTTGCTTTTTGGCGTGGTTCATGCGGTTAAAAAGTAGCTCTTCTTCCGGCAGGAAGGGTTCGGTGTTATCCGTACCGTTAATTTCATTAGCGCTTAAGCCCTGCAAGTCGATAATGCCGACTCTGCCTGCAAGGCTTTCCGTAACTCCCTGCATTAAAGGTAAACGCTGCGAGCCGGTCAGCCAAATATCGCCGTTCTTCGCTCCGTTATCGGCATATATTTTAATGTAGCTTAACAGCTGCGGCGCGTACTGAATTTCATCAATTAAGAGCGGCGGTGTGTAGCGCTGCAAAAACAACGCCGGGTCGCTTAATGCCAAGCTGCGCACGGCTAAGTCATCCAGCGTAACGTAAGTACGCCCGCTGCCTTGTGCCAGGTGCTTAAGCAGCGTCGTCTTCCCCACCTGTCGCGCACCTGTTAAAAGCAGCACCTTAAACTGGTTCGATATTCTGTTAATTGTTTCTTCAATGTTGCGTGTGATGTACATAAGAACCTTCAAAAATTAAATTTGAGTTTAATTTATTGTTATGTTAAAATAATCTTAAATTAAAGTATTTATTTTTACTATTGGAGCAATACAAACTTTATGAATATTGAAATTATTAAAAATCTTTGCCAACAAAATAAACTGCAATGGACCAATCACATATTAGTCCGCCTGCTGCAAAGAAATATAAAAATCAGCGATGTTAAAGAAGCAATTTTATCCGGTAAAATAATAGAGGAATATCCTGACGATTACCCTCACCCAAGCTGTTTAGTTTTAGGTATCACTTTAAATAAACAAAAACTGCACGTTGTTTGCGGCGTAGATAAAGATTTATTATGGCTGATAACAGCCTATAAACCTTCTGCAACAGAATGGGACAGCACATTTACCATTAGAAGGAGGACACAAAAATGACTGAATGCTTTATGTGCAAAGGAAATTTAGAAAATAAATTAACTACGTTTATGGTAGATTTAGGTTCGTGCATCGTTATTGTTAAAAACGTACCTTCGCAGGTATGCAGCCAATGCGGCGAAGTTTCCTACTCCGCCGAGGTTGCCGAACGTTTGGAACAAATCGTTAACAGCTTAAAAAACTCGGCCACAGAAATTGCCGTTATTTCTTACAAACAAGCGGCGTAGGTAATAATTTTATTTAACCACATCATTCAATGAATGATGTGGTTATTTTTATTCCGCTTTTCTACCATAAGCATCGTCAAAACGCACTATATCATCTTCACCAAGGTACTTTCCGTTCTGCACCTCTATTATAGATAGCGGCAATTTACCAGGATTCTCAAGCCTGTGCCTTACGCCTATCGGTATATAGGTGCTTTCGTTTTCCCTGAAAAATACTTCTTTATCGTCCAATGTTAGCTTACCCGTTCCGCTTATTACCGTCCAGTGCTCGCTGCGGTGGTAATGCAGCTGAAGGCTTAATTTAGCACCCGGGTTTATCGTAATCCTTTTTACCTTGTATCCTTCCCCTTCGGCAAGTATTGTGTAACTGCCCCAAGGCCTGTACATAGTGCGGTTTTCATCAACTTCTTTGCGTTTTTCCTTTTTCAGTTTGTTTACAAGTTGCTTTACATCCTGCGATTTACCTTTTTGCGCCACCAAAAGCACGTCCGGCGTATCTACAACCATTAAGTTCTGCAAATCCAGACCTGCGATTAAACGCTCCTGCCCTAAAATCATCGTATTGGTACAATTTTCGGCTATAATGTCGCCGCTGTACATATTGCCCGTACTGTCGCTAAAGGTTTCGGCAATGGCGTCCCAGCTGCCAATGTCGTTCCAGTAAATACCGGCAAGCGGCACCAGCGCCATCCGTGCAGATTTTTCTGCAACGGCGTAGTCAATGGAAATATCCGGCAGTTTTTCAAAATCTGCCAGCATTGCGTTATAGCCATCGCTGTAAACAGCATAAATTTCCGGCGCATGTGCTTTAAGTTCTGCTTCCATCGTTTGCAGGCTGAACATAAACATGCCACTGTTCCAATAATAGCATCCCGCTTTTACATACTCTGCCGCTGTTATCTCATCAGGCTTTTCCTTAAACGCTTCCACGGCATAAGCGTTACCGCTGATTTTATCGGCTGTTTTTATATACCCATAGCCTGTTTCCGGTTTATCCGGCACAATGCCAAAAGTTACTATCTTGCCGTCCTTTGCCAAAGCTTCCGCACCGGCAACTGTTTTTCTAAATTCTGCAACAGGCTTAATTAAATGGTCCGCCGGGGAGATAAATACAGTTTCATTATTCGCAGCACCCTGCTCCTATATATATGCCATAGCAAGGCTGATTGCAGGCGCAGTATTACGCCCGACAGGTTCTGTAATAATGTGCGCATCTTCCGCACCGGCCTCTTTAAGCTCCGCCTGCACATGGTAGATATAATCTTTATTGGTGACAATAATAATGTCTTTGGCTTCGGCAAGCCCTAAAAAGCGCTCAACAGTTTGTACCAAAAGCGATTTTTCGCCCGCTATATGCAAAAACTGTTTTGGAAAGCAGCTGCGCGATAACGGAAACAGCCTGCTGCCGCCGCCACCGGCAAGAATTACTATTTTCATTTTACTTCTCCCGTAAAATTAACGTTCTGCCCTAAAGTCAGAATGTAAAAAATCATCGTAAGTTTTGGCAATGCCGTCGGCAAGTTCCGTAGTATAATACCACCCCAAACTATTTAATTTGCTTACGTCAAGCAGTTTGCGAGGCGTGCCATCAGGCTTGGTTTCATCAAAAACAAGTTCCCCTTTAAAACCGGTAATATCTTTTACCAAAAGCGCCAGTTCTTTAATGGTAACTTCTTTGCCGGTGCCGATATTTACGGTTTCATTGCCGCTGTAATTGTTCATCAAAAATACGCAGGCATCGGCAAGGTCATCCACATATAAAAACTCACGGTAAGGTTTGCCCGTACCCCAAATAGTTACCGCTTCAGCACCGCTAACTTTCGCTTCGTGGAAGCGCCTGATAAGCGCAGGCAATACGTGCGAATTTTCCGGGTGGTAGTTATCGTTAGGACCATATAAATTAGTAGGCATTACCGAAATATAATCCGTGCCGCACTGCCTGTTTAAATACTCGCAGTATTTTAAGCCGCTTATTTTTGCCAGTGCATAAGCCTCGTTAGTCTGCTCCAAAGCAGATGTTAAAAGGCAGCTTTCCGGCATCGGCTGAGGCGCAAGGCGCGGATAAATGCAGCTGCTGCCCAAGAACAGCAGCTTTTTAATGTTGTTTTGGTACGCCGACCGGATAACGTTCATTTCTAAAACCATGTTGTCATACATAAAATCGGCAGGGTATTTGCTGTTTGCCATAATGCCACCAACTTTTGCCGCTGCCAAAAATACATAATCCGGCTTTTCTGCCGCAAAAAATTCTTCCACAGCGTCCTGCCTGCGCAAATCAAGCTCTTTAGATGTGCGCATAATTATGTTTTTATAACCTGCTTTTTGCAGCGCGCGCACAATGGCGCTGCCTACCATGCCCCTGTGCCCGGCGACATAAATTTTGGCTTCTTTTTCCATCATTGGTTTTTACTTCCTTTGTTCTGCAAATATTCTTCAAGGCTCATACCAAGCGTTTTTTCAACATCGGCGGCAACCATCGTCTTTACAAGCCCGGCAAAATCAACTTTGCGCTTCCAGCCCAGTTCTTTTTCTGCTTTCGTGGCGTCGCCCCACAGCAAATCTACCTCCGCCGGACGGAAGTAACGCTGGTTTATATCTACCAGCACTTTGCCTGTCGCTTTATCTATGCCTTTTTCGTCAACGCCGCTGCCCTGCCAGGTAATTTCAATGCCAACTTCGGCAAAAGCACGTTCTACAAATTCGCGCACGGTGTGCGTTTCGTTGGTGGCAAGCACATAGTCGCCTGGTTTATCCTGCTGTAAAATGCGCCACATTCCTTCTACATAATCACCGGCAAAGCCCCAGTCACGTTTGGCGTTTAAGTTGCCCAGCGAAAGTTTTTCCTGCTTGCCACCCAAAATGTTGGCAATGGCAATGGTAATTTTGCGCGTAACAAAGGTTTCGCCACGGCGCGGGGATTCATGGTTAAACAAAATGCCGTTGCAGGCAAACATGCCGTAAGCTTCGCGGTAGTTTACGGTAATCCAGTAAGAATACAGCTTTGCCGCGCCATACGGGCTTTTGGGATAAAACGGCGTTTTTTCGCTCTGCGGGGCAGTTTCTGGCAAACCGCCGAAAAGTTCGGAAGTTGACGCCTGATAAAATTTGCAATTTACGCCGCTTTGGTAAATTGCGTCCAACAGACGAATTGTACCAACACCAGTAGCTTCCGCTGTATATTCCGGTACTTCAAACGATACGGCAACATGAGACTGCGCGCCAAGGTTATATACTTCGTCCGGCTTAATCTTTAAAATAAGCGACGTTAAATTGCACGAATCCGTTAAATCACCATAGTGCAAAAAGAAGCGGTCTTTTAAACTCTCATCATAAAATAAATGATCAATGCGTTCAGTGCAGATTGTACTGTGGCGACGAATAATACCATGAACTTCATAACCCTTTTCCAGTAAAAGTTCTGCTAAATACGAACCGTCCTGACCGGTTATACCTGTTATTAGTGCTGTTTTCATCGGGAACCTCCTAAATTATAAATATTTTGTAAAAGCAATACGTTGCTCCATTGTTGTAAAAAAATTTTTTAAAATAATCCCCATGCATAATGCTGTAAAGAATGCTATTAAAGTATAAAATCTGTCGTCAAAATTTACTATTAATTGCAACTTCCTAACGCAGTAATATACAAAAACATGAGTGCACAAAAGACTTACTGTATAATTACTAAGCTTTGCAAACACTCTAACAATAAATGTATTTTCCAACCGTTTCAGTAAATAAAAATATATAAAGCTTCCTAAAATTCCAATTACAAAAAATATTATTGGGCTTAATAAATGGCTGCCATAAACCCTTACTGACATATTAATGCTACCGTTGTACTTAACCAGTAAAATATAAATACCTAACATTGCTATCAGCCACAGCAGGCACTTGTGTTCATTCGGGGGGGATTTTATGTTGTTATTTTTTAGTTTATAGCCAATAAATATAAATAACGCACCTATAAAAGCAGTATCCAAAGACCATGGTAATAATATTGGTAATTTATTTAGTAAAAACGAAATAACAAAATACAGAAAAATTAGCCATTTTATTTGTTTGGAACGCAGATACAAAAACGGTATAAACAAAATTGAAGCCATAAATAAGACTGTTAAAAACCATGCTGGCGCAAATGCTGAAAGATAATATGTATTTCCATCTACGCCTAATGGCAATAAGCAATAACGCGAATATAATAAACCCATAAATTGATCAACTGCTGTTTGCATAATTAATTTATTTTTGAACCAAAGCGAAAATAAAACAATACAGTTAATCAATATGCCATAGAAAAAATATGGCATTAGTAATCGTATTGCTCTTTTAGCTATAAACTTTTTTACAACAATTTGGCTCGGTATAAAATAACCGGCTATTATAAAAAAACATCTGCATATAAAACGGTATTATATACGTTCCAATAATAGGTATACTAATTCCAAAATGTCCCAAAATCACAAATAAAATTAAAGATCCTTTTGCAGCATCAATCCAAACAATTCTATTATTTCCCATATCAACCTCATAAAATTATTTACAATAGAGTTTTTGCTTAACAATATGCACTACATTATAAAAATATTGCAATAACTCTCTAAATTCTTCGGTTTTGTAAAAAACGATTACATTCACAAGCATCATAAATACTGTTGCTAAAATTCCTTCTACAATCAATGAAGTATAACTTAATGGCATATTTACAAATGTTATAACCTGCCTAATTATTAAAATTTCAGCAACAATAATTGCACTATATATTAAATGGCGAAATAAATATTTTGAAATACTTTGATTTAAAATATACTTAAATACAATAATAATTCTTCCATAAATTATAAATGCAAGCCCTGCTATCGTTCCTATCATTAAACCAGCTATGCCATATTCTTTTATAAAAAGCATTGCTATAACAACTTTGCTAATAGCTGATAAAACCATATAAAGCCTGTCTTTTTCAAAACTTGCATATGTATTACGGTAATTGCAGGCATTTTCAAACTGCATTGCAAAAAACACATTCAACGCTAACAGCCATACATAGCTTTCCGGTAGTAAAAATTCTTTACCAAAAAATAATAAAATAAACTTTTGAAAAAACAAAATATACATACAACATATATATGCACCAAACAGCGTATACAGTAAATCTAAAGTTTTATATACTTTAAAGCTTTTTTCTTTGCTTTCTGTATAAACCAAATTGCCAATGCTCGGTATTATACCTTGAAAAACTTTACTTAATACTGAATAAACACCATTATGTATTAATAGGTAATTTGACATTTGACCTGCAATTTTTAGGTTTAATAAAAATGTAACTATAATAGAGTCTGACCCACCATATAAAATTCCAGCAATTTTATGTACAAATATATTTTTTATATCTTTAAAGAAATTTCTACTACGAATATCATCGAGCGTAATTTTTTGCTTTGTAATAAATTTATAATTCTTATCTACATTATGCGAAATTATAACATTTGCTAAAATATTAAAAAATAAACTAGATAATGCGTATAAAACATAACTTTTAAATGAAATTATAGCCAAAATTCGAACAACATTATCTAACGATTTACAAATAGTATCGATTTTAATGCACTTATAATCTTTCTGGTCAGCAGAAAAAAGACTACGTTTATAAGCAATAAAATAAGTACTTAAAATTGTAAAAATCTGTATAAAATATACTAACCTAATATAATTCCATGAAATATTAACTTCATTTTTTAACAATAATGGCAAAAAGAAATATAGTATTACGCCTATAAATAATACAAAACAACCTACACAACTATATAAATAACGATAAATATTCATAATAATATTTATCTCATTTTTATCATTACTTGCCAAAGCTTTATACAAGCTGTAATTTATTACAGATGATATGCCTAATTCTGCTAACGAAAGAATTGATACTACATTTGTAAACAAACTTTCTATTCCCAGTAATTCTATTGGTAAATATTCTGTAAATTGTTTGCGTACAAAAATAGATAATAATGAAATAAACACAAAAGATAATATCGAATATGAACTATTACGTAAAACATTAAAAATTCTCATTATAACATCCGCTATATCTTAAAACTAATAAATCCCTAATTCCATCTTCAAAGCTAATTTTAGGCTGCCACCCTGTATTTAATAATTTCCTAATATCAGGATTTATACCATATTTACCACTATCGTTATGCGGTATTGCACCAAAATTTAATATGCTTTTGCTGTTTGTAATATTTTTCATTTCAAGTAAAAAGCTTTTTAATTCTCTAGTATCATTACTTGCAAAATTATATGCCCCAGATTTTACCTGTTCGCCTTCTAGTAAAAGTTTCATTCCTGTCACTGCATCTTTGATATTTAAAAAATTCCATTTTTGCATGCAGTCGGTTAAATCACAAGGCTCATTTTTTAGCATTTTATCAAGGATACTCATTATTAGTGTGCCTTTATAATCACCTGCACCATATAAACTGAAAAATCTTGGTTCAACAAACTTAATATTATTATTTTTGCAAAATTCCATACCATATTCATAAAACTTCAACTTACTTTTTCCGTAAGCCGTCACGGGTTTTGGCACTGTATTTTCTGTAATAATATTATTTTGTAAACCATATTCAGCCTGCGAACCAGCACTCATAAAGATTTTAGCATTTAATTTTGCAGCACTATGTAAAGCAGAAATAGAATATTTATAATTTAATTTTTGTATTTCTATATTTTCTCTATCAGCACCACGTGTGCCATTCCATGCTAAATGTATAAAGCCGTAAATATTTTCTGTTATAATTAAAGGTAATTTATCATATTCTTCTAAATTTAATTCCGCAACAGATAAATTAACATTTACAGGTAAATTTTCAAGCTTCTGGCTATTTGGACGTACAACAGCAATAATTTTGTAATCATTTAATAAATAATTTAATAAATTTAAACCTATAAAGCTTGTTGCTCCTGTTATAAGTATACATTTCATCTTTATAACTCCAAATACTCTTGTACTCTATCTTTAATGGATAGAGAATTATTTTTATAACTACCATTTAGAATTGAAAGATATGATTTCAACACTATTACAATAAGGCATATAGTTAAAGAACGTTCAAATTCTGCTCCTGAATATATTTCTCTAAATTTAAATAAAATTTTTCGATTCTCAAAAAACGTAAACCAATAACATAAATCATATTCACGAACGCCATAAAAAGCATCTTCCCAATCAAGGAATATTACTTCATGGTTTTTACAAAAAATATTTTTATTAGACAAATCTCCATGACATAAAAATCTTTCTTCATCAGATAATTTATTCACAATATTTTGTCTTTTTAGAATATTATTATATTGTTTGTCATCTATGAAATAATTATCGTGCAATATTTTTAGTGCTAAGAAAAATTTTTTTTGTATATCATAAAAAGACCATTCTGATATTATTTTTTGTTTGTTAAATTTTAATAAATTTAATTTATTATAAGAATTAACAATTTTTTCAAAAGTAATTTCTTCATTTACTTTGTAAAGAAATTCTATAATCAAAAATTTTCCAAAAAAATCATTACCGTATAAATTACAATCCAAATATTTATTATACAAATTCTTTAGTATAATAAATTCCTTTTCTATTCTTTTTTTATATTTAAATCCATTTTGATGCGTTTTTATAATATACTTTTTATTATTTATATAAGCCGAATACACTAAACCTAATGTACCTGAATTTAATTTTTTATCTATAATAACCGTCCCATTATTATAGTTTTTATAAAGATTTAGTCGCATATGCTATATGCTGCCGTTCTTCATCAGTTAATTCATTTATAATATTTTCATTATAATCTTTTGTACTTTTTAAAACAGTACCCCAAGGCGCAATATTATGCTCTATTTGCTGCCCATTCCAGCTTGGATAAAGCATAGTTTTTTCAAATTTAATATTTAAGAAACTTGACAAATCTGTCATAAACATTTCTTTATCATTAACTAAATCTTCATATCTAAATATTTTTACATTTTTAGGATATAATTTCTCGTACATAGCCACAGTAGAATGATAAAGATTCCATGTAATCATATACTGATTAATATTTTGTGGAAAAGGTCTTCTTTTTGTATCTCGATAAGCCGAAAAAGGATTTCTTATAATATGTATAATTTTTACATCTTGAAAATCTCTTATAATTCTCTCTGCATCAATACCTATTGCAGGAGAATATCCAACGAAACATTTATTTTCATCATAAGGCATATAATAATTCTTCCATGCCATAAACGTAGCTTTAAAAAATGCTTCTATCACATTTCTCCGACATAAATTTTTTTCATTCAAAATCTCAGAAAAATATTTCTTTCTATCATTTTCACTCATTATTAAATTGACATCTTTAAATTTAGAGCCATTTCTCTTTCTTAAAAATGTTTTTAATTCTTCATCGATAATCAACTCGTAATACTCTTCTGCTTTTAATCCTTCAGGGAATTCAGGATACCTATACTGTACTCTTTCAACAGAACTTAAAAAATCACAAAAATATTTATTTCCTAATTGGGATTCAAAAGGATAAACAAATAACTCACTATGCCCATCTAAATGTCTGTGAGTAACATTACCACCATGTTCAAATCCAGCTGAAATCATTACAAATCTAAAATTATTCATCTTATCCTCCTATTATTAATAATTTTATTTAAAATATTTTTATAATCAATATTATAAACTTCTCTCAAATATTCCTGATTGCCAACTACTGACGTAAATTCATCATTTAAACCTAAGCGAATTATTTTAGTAACCATATTGTTTTCTGCAATAATTTCTGCAATTGTACTACCTAAGCCACCTGTAATTTGATGTTCTTCAACAGTAATAATATATTTATATTCTTTAGCAATTTCTAAAATTTGTTCTTTATCAATTGGCTTTAAACTATAAACACTATATACAGATATATAATTATTTTTTTCTCTTAAAATATCTGCTGCTTTTATAGCTTCATTTATAACTGTTCCAATTGTTATAACAGCAATGTCATAGCCTTTTCTAATTTCTTTTAATTTTCCAATCTCAAACTTTTCATCTTTTGAAAATATTTCCTGTTCGCCACCACGTTCCAATCTGACATAACATGGTCCATTTATTTTACAAATATCCTGCGCTATTGCTTCTGCACTTATAGAATCACATGGCGTAAACACCTTCATATTAGGCAATGCTCTCATTATTGCCAAATCTTCGGTTGCATGATGCGTCATGCCTAAAGTACCATATGCAAAGCCACTGCCAACTGCAAGTATTTTTACGTTTGCATTATGATAACAAATATCATTACGAATTTGTTCAATACACCTAAGCGTTGGGAAATTACCTATAGAATATATAAAAACCGTATTACCTTCTAACGCTAATCCGGCAGCTACTGTTGCCATGTTTTGTTCAGCTATACCAACATTTATATACCTGTTTGGAAATCTTTCTTTAAATTTTTCTATCACACTAAAACCTAAATCAGCGGTAATAAGCATTATATTTTCATTCTGTCCAGCAAATTCTGTTATTTTATTTATTAAATGATTCCGCATTATAGGCTTCCTCCACTTCTTTTAGTGCCTGTTCATAAAGTTCTCCCTGCGGGTCACGATAATGCCATAATATATTATTTTCCATAAAGGAAACGCCCTTGCCCTTAACAGTTCTTACAATTATAACTTTAGGTTTATCTTTACTGCTTATCATAAATGCTTGTTTTAATTCATTATGATTATGCCCGTCTTTAACTTCAATTACATTCCAATTAAAAGTTCTCCACTTATCTGCCATTGGTTCCATATCTATTACATCGCTACATTTTCCCATCGCCTGCATACCATTGGCATCAATTATAACCGTTAAATTATTCAATTTATATTGCGCTGCAAACATAGCTGCTTCCCATACAGAACCTTCATTACATTCACCATCACCAAGAATTACATATACCTTATATGGCAATTTTTTTAATTTTCCATTTAAGGCCATCCCACAAGCTACCCCAATGCCATGCCCAAGGCTTCCAGTAGAAATTTCTACGCCTGGAACATTCTTGTGAGAAACATGGCAAGAAAATTTACTTCCATTCATTCCATAAGATTTTAAATCTTCAACAGGGAAAAAACCTATTTCAGCAAGAGCAGCATAAATAGCAACTCCATTGTGTCCTTTGCTTAAAATTATTCTGTCACGTAATGGATTTTTACAATTATTTACATCAAAATTAGCTATATCAGAATACAAAACTGCAACTATATCAGCACAAGAAAGTATGCCACCTATATGTGATGCATGCGCATTATGTACCATATTTATTGCATGTATTCTGATACGATAAGCCAATTCTTTACTTTCCACTTTCTATGCCTCCGCTAAAAACTCTTTTATCTGTTTATCCATAATTTCATTTATTATTTGAGGCTCTTTTTGCCATACTTTTGCCCATTCTACTGTTTTTTCCACAGCTTTATCTATGTGCCAGCGTGGCTGCCAGTTAAATGCTGCTTTTAATTTGGAACAATCTAATTTCAAAAAGTTAGCTTCATGCGGCGTATCTATTGCCATACTTTGCCATATTTGTCCGTTGCCCCACGCTTTGCAAAAAATATCCACAAGCTGCCCTGTTGTTACGCAGTCACATTCATCAGGCCCTACGTTATAGTAACCGGAATATTTGGTATCTTCATATTGCCTTTTTACAATCATTAAATATGCAAACAAAGGTTCCAGTACATGCTGATACGGACGGGTTGAGTATGGGTTGCGTACTGTTATTATTTTATTTTGGTATGCCGCCCTTATGCAGTCGGGTATAATCCTGTCAGCTGCAAAATCGCCGCCGCCAATAACATTACCCGCTCTTGCTGTTGATATAGCTACATTACTATCAGCAAAAAAGCTGTTTTTATAGCTGTGCGTTACCAGTTCGCTGCAACTTTTGCTGTTAGAATATGGGTCAAAACCATCCAAAGGTTCATCTTCGCGGTAGCCCCAAACCCATTCGTTGTTTTTATATACTTTATCGGTAGTAACGTTTAAAAAGGATTTTACACAACTGCTGTTACGGATACATTCCAAAATATTTACCGTGCCCATAACATTGGTTGAATACGTTGTTACAGGGTCTTTGTAGCTTTCAAGCACTATAGGCTGCGCAGCTAAATGGATTACTATTTCCGGCTGCGCTTTATCAAAAGCTTGTTTTAAATTTTTATAATCGCGTATATCGCCATAAACTGAAGTTATTTTCTGCTCAAGCCCAATAGCCTGCAATACTTTTCTGCCTTCTTCGGTTGGCGCTTCCAGAGCATAGCCTGTAATTTCTGCCCCAAAGTGTAAAAGTATTTTGCAAAGCCACATACCTTTAAAGCCGGTATGCCCGGTTATAAATACTTTTTTATTTTTGTAAAATGCTGCTAAGTTTTGCAAATTTACCATACCTTCCACGGTGCATTGCCGCTGTCCCATAATTTTTCAAGTTCGTCTTTTTCACGCTTGGTATCCATGCACTGCCAAAAGCCTTTGTGCAGATAGCTCATAAGTTGTCCTTCTGCGGCAAGGCTTTCCAAAGGTTTGCGTTCAAAAATGCAGCCGTCACCGTCAAGATAGTTAAAAATTTCCGGCTCTAATACCATATATCCGGCATTAATAGGCGCACTGTCCATAGCAGATTTCTCACGGAAGGAATGTACGGCATTATCTCCGCCAATGTTTAATACTCCTTTGGATTGTTCTAATAACACTGCCGTTAAAGTTGCTATTTTGCCATGGGATTTATGATAATCTACAAGAGCTTTAATGTTTACATCGCAAACACCGTCGCCGTAAGTCATCATAAAGGTTTCGTTTCCTACATATTCCTGCACGCGTTTAATACGCCCTCCGGTCATGGTGTTAAGCCCCGTATCTACAACTGTAACTTTCCAAGGCTCGGAATGCTCTTTATGGATTATCATTTTATTGTGTTCGCTAAAATCAAAGGTTATATCGCTGGTATGCAAAAAATAATCTGCAAACCATTCTTTTATCATATGTTGTTTATACCCTGCACAAATAATAAAATCATTAAAGCCATAATGGGAATATTCTTTCATAATATGCCACAATATCGGCATACCGCCTATTTCTATCATGGGTTTTGGTTTATATTGGCTTTCTTCGGATATACGCGTACCTAATCCGCCTGCTAAGATTACTGTTTTCATTGTTTCTACTCCTAACTCAGATTCATTTTTAAGAATTGGCCTTTTAAAATTCTTCGATATTTTACATAAACCAAAATCTTTCTAAAGAATAGTGGCAATGGTATTAACACCATTATTTCAAAAACAAACTTAATAAACTTTAATACATTTGTATTCTTTGAAGTATTAATAGTCTTTATTAGTTTTTTTGCATAATTATAATCACCAGACACATATGCTTTAAAAACTTTTCCCAACATATTTCTATTTTTTAAATTTATATAGTCAGTAGAATTTAATAAATTAATTGTTCTTTGTTCTTGCATTGTATATTCAAGAACATTAAACATACCATCTTCAATTGTATTTTTATATAGCAACAGTTTTCTAAATGACATAGAATAAATGCTAAGCCTATAATTCATCAATTTATCATAAATAAACCCTACTTTATGCTTACTTAAAATCCTTAACCATACATCAACATCAAAAGCAACTCCAAAATTTTCTTGCCTTTTATGCTTTACTATCTCCTTTTTGTATATTTCTGTTCTAACCATAGCACTTGGAGTTACAAAAAAATTACCATATTTTAAGTAAAGCGGAAAAAGTTCTTGAAAATTATATACATTTTTTCCTTCTATATCTTTAACTGGTTTCAATTCCGATATCTTTTTGCCATTTTCATTTATTACATTAGCATAAGTAAATACAGCTCCAACATCACTATGCGCAGTAAAAAATTCTATTTCTTTTTCTACAATATTAGGTAAGTACACATCATCAGAATGAAAAATACAAGTATACTCTCCATCCGCCTGCGTTATACATCTATCAAAGTTTTCATCAGCCGGTACAGTCTTATCATATTTAAATAATTTTATTATTTCATATTTTTCAATAAACTTTTCTACTATTCCAACAGTTCTATCTTTAGAATTATTATCTATAACATAAATGTTAATATTTTTATATGTTTGATTAAGAAGTGAGTTCAAAGTTTCTCCAATTGTAGCTTCTGCATTATAAGCTGGTATACAAATACACACTTTCGGAGAATTCATCATATTTTTCATAAAATACTCCTACTTTATTTTTATCCAATTATCTGGAAAAATATCTTCCTTGTCATAATCCAAATTTAAAAATTTATGAGGACAAATAACTATCTTGTAATTGTTATTGTTGAGATGTCCCCCCCAGAAACTAAAAGTGCTATTAGCCACAATATTGTATTTACATTTAGTCATAAGGTACATATCTTTATAAGAGTTTTCTCCACCATTATTGCTTATATACCTAACATTTTCTATACTCAAATTATTTTTACAATACTCTATATCATTAGAAAATATAAAAAATTTTGCATTTTCCACTCTCTCACGAATATATCTAATTGCTTTATTATAATAATCTTCAATAGTGCAAATTCCTTGATATATATCATATTTAAGATAATCACCACGCCTAACATGCAAACTCACGGAATTACTATTAAGTATATCCTCCTCAATACGTTCATTTTCATCATCAAGTGGATTTAAAAATGTAAAATCATTTCTAATATCTTTATCTATATCACTAAACCATTTAGGAGTAGCCCAATATCCATTTAAATACATATCTTTAGTAAAATCATATTTTTCTGGAGTGTACTGAAATGATTCAATAGCACCTTGTTCATAATAAGAATTCTTTTCAACCGAAATACCTATTTTTCTAAAAATTTTATGCAAAATATCATTTCTTGGTTTTCCTAAATCATAACATTCCTGTATCGCCGCTTTTACTGGATTTATATTAAAAATTTTTTCAATTTCATATCCATTATGTACTTTATAATCTTTAAAACAGCTGATATCTACTTTAGCTTCTATACCTTTTGCTAAAAGTGCTTTATAAAAGGCATATTGAAACATTTGATTGCCAAGCCCACCAATTATGTTTACTATTATCACAATAATTCTCCAATCTTTTTTTCAAGCAAATTTAGCCTGTCCATAACATAATCCGCAGTTGAATCTTTTAACTTTTTCTGTTGCATAAATCTGTAATAATAATTTCCATCATCTTTTAACCTTTTTATAAGCTTTTTGTTTTCAAAATTATCTTTATCATCTAAATCCCATAGAATTACAAAATCCATATTGATACATTCAGGTTCAGGTTTATTATTACACCCTGCATAAACAGGTATACACCCCTCTGACATTGAATCAAATAATTTTTCAGTACAATAATGGGGAACATCCATATTTTCCGGACAAATATTAAACTTAAATAAATTTAAATATTTTGCTTTATTATCATCAAACTTTTCCCATAAATCGTCATCATTATGCCGCCATTTACCCGGATAAGATATGCTTACAATATCTCTTAAATCATCACAAATCTTGCTGCGCACACCAAACACATCATGTTTATTCATACACACAGCATCTTTTAAACAAACAGATTTACTTTTATTAACTTTATCAATAACTGCTTTTATGTTGTCATAATTATCTTCTGGCTTAAACAAATAAATAATCCATAATGGAAATCTAATATAATTCTTGTATTCATCATCATGCATTCCGTACCCCATGCACAAATCTACTTCCTGGTTTCTATAATCTCCATATAATTTTTGAATATGCTTAAACCAGAAATAAAGTCCTTCTGACTCTATTTCTTTTAACAATGAATGTTTCAAAACAGGTTCTACGTTTTCGCCACTCCAAAATATTTTTTTACCATGATATTTGCTCAACTTAGTACGTTTTCCATTTACACTTGTAAAACAAATATTATAGTTTCTTTTATTTTGGAAACGATGCTCCGCAAATTTTTGGAACCATTCTCCGCCATACAAGTTTAAAAAAGCAATATTATTAGATGAAATATAATAATCATCTTTTTGAAAATTATATTTTATGTTTCGTAAAAAATGTTTTAATCTATACATATAATGCACTTACCTTTTTATATCACCTTTTAACATTGGATAAACATATTTAATCAAACAAATAAATAATAATTTTTGCTTTAAGCAAATCAATAAAGCTAAAACCTTTTTGTATAAATTTATTTTTGAAAACTCCAAGCAGGTTACAAAATATTTAAAATTAAAATTCTTCCAAAGAATATTTAAAATTTTATTTATTTCAACAACTCTCTTACTTTGACATATTAAAACAGACTGTTGAAATGAAATCGTTAAATTACGTCGTTTTAATTGAAGTTCACTATCTCTTAAAAAATTTATTTTTTCTTCAATATAATTATTAGTTATTTTTATTTTTTCTTGTAATTTATCAATATTTAAATTATTAAATGATTTATACTGGCGATAAGCATATAAGTGTTTTTCTCCACAATATATAAATTTAGGTGCTTGTTTTAGAAATTCTATATTAAAAATGCCATCTTCATTGAAAGATAACTGTTCATTAAAATATATTTTATTATCTTTTAATGTCTTTGCTCTATAAATAACTCCACAAGCGCTGCCAAATAAAATACCTGTCATTGTTCCGTCATCTAAAATAAATTTTGAAACATCATCAAATTTATATGCTCCCGTTTTTAAACGACCAGCTCTTTTAATTATTTTTCCATTATAATCATAAAAATGATTATAAATAACTGCATCAATATCAGCTTCTTCTATATCGTTATACATTGTATTTAAAGAATTGTCTGCATAATAATCATCAGAATCTAAAAATATAATATATTTGCCTTTAGCTGTTTTTATGGCTTTATTTCTTGCCGAAGATACTCCTTGATTTTTCTGTTCTAAAACAATAATTCTATCATCATGGCGTGCTTCTTCTTTACATATATTCAATGAATTATCAATAGAACCATCGTCAATACAAATAATTTCAAAATCTAAAAAATTTTGCTTCAATATACTTTGTATAGCTATTCTTATATATTTTTCAGCATTATATACAGGAATTATTACACTAATCTTTGGCTCATAATTGTTCTTCATAAATCTCCGCCATTTGCTTTAATACATTTGTTAATGAATATTGCTCTAAATTTGTATAAGTTTCTTTTCTAAATCCATCATTCTCCATAACATCAAACCGTTTTTCAATTAAGCTTGTTAATGTTTTTACATCATTTGGCTCAAACAGGTTTTCTTTTTCTATCAAATCCCTGTTCCCACGCACATTACTTGCGATTACTGGCAATCCTGTCGCCATCGCTTCTATTACAGACATAGGCAGCCCTTCCCTTTTTGAAGGGAAGATGAATAAATCAGCTATTTTTAAAATTTCTATTACATCGCTTCTGTAGCCTAATAATTTAGCTTTATTTTCAAGATGAAGTTCTTGTATTTTTCTTTCTAAATATTCTTTTAATACACCACGCCCACAAATAAGATAAATAAAATTTTTATCTTTTAATTTACTCAATACTTGTAAAACTGTTTCATGATTTTTGTTTTTATTTAACTCTCCAACCGATAACAGTACCGGTGTATTTTCCTGTATGCCGAGTTCTGCTTTCTTTTTCTTTATATCCACTTTTATATTTTCTATTTCGTCCAAATCAATACCGACTCCCGGCACATAATATAATTTTCCATTTTTGCGAAGTTTAAACTGTTTTGCTCTTCCATAATCTTCTTTATTAATAGTTATAAGTTTATCAGTATACCTTGCGCAAAAGCGTTCTACCGGATAGTAAATAAGCCAGTTTAACAGCGGCGCTCCTTTAAAGAAATGAAAGCCATGTGCCGTATATATTACGGTTGTATTTTTGTTATTTCTTGCTGCTAATCTTGTTAATACGCCCGCTACCGGCGTATGGCAGTGAATTATTTCATAGTTATTTTCCTGTATTAGCTTTTTTAGTTGTTTATAAGCTTTTATATTTGTTTTACTAAACGGAAAACGTGCAAATTGTATATCATAATATTTGTCACAGTTTGGTATTACGCATAGTTCGTTAATAAAATCATTTTTAGCTGCTACGTGTACTTCATAACCTTGTTCTTTAAACCATTTTAAGTAAGGCAGATGGAAGACGTTGATGTGTGTTTTTACTACCGTTGCTGTAAAAAGCACTTTTTTAGGTTTGTTTGTTTTTAGTTTGTAATCAGCCTTATTCTTTGCGTTTTCAACGTCTTTGTTCACGTTCTAACTTTACCCCTTCGGTGCTTTCTTTGGTTATTAGCACTTTTAATGTTTGCAGCATTAATGTTAAATCATACATTACGCTCACATTTTGAATGTATATTAAGTCATACACTAGTTTATCGTAGGCAGTTGTGTTGTATTTGCCCGCTATTTGTGCAAGGCCTGTTATGCCGGGTTTTACGTTGTGGCGGTAAGCGTATTCCGGCTTTTCTTTGATGAATTGTTCTACAAAGAACGGCCGCTCCGGCCTTGGACCTACAATGCTCATTTCGCCTTTTAATACGTTTATCAGCTGCGGCAGTTCGTCTAATCGTGTTGCGCGCATAAAGTGACCAAATTTTGTTATGCGCGGGTCGTTTTCACCTGCTAATACAGGCCCTGTTTTAGCTTCAGCATCCTGCCTCATGCTGCGGAATTTATGCACTTTAAATTCTTTGCCAAAACGCCCTACCCTTACCTGGCTGTAAATTATTGGCCCCGGGCTGTCTAATTTTACTATTACCGCCGTTACAAGCATTACCGGCGATAGTAAAATTAATGCTATTACCGAAACCACAATATCCAGCGTGCGCTTTAAGATGCGCTGTTCCAATGTTAATAGCATGCGCGATACTCTTTGAGTCGGCAAATCGTCTATCTGCCACAGGTACATTTTGCTGCATGATATTTCGTACAGCGTCGGTACAAGTATTACCATTTTCTTTTTTTCGTTGGCAAGTCGTAAGATGTGTTCTTTTACTTCTACCGACAGGCTTTCGCCGATAAGAACGATGTCGCTTGCTTTTATTTGCTTGATGGTATCACTTTCATTATCCGTTGATATAAATTTAAGAGTGCTTTTTTCTAAACCATAGGTTTTACGGATTTTAGTTTTAAGTTTTTCCTGTTCTTCTGAATCTGCCGCTACAAATACAGTAGGTATAGGCAAATGCTTTACTTCTATTTGGTGCATTACATACTGCCACAGTGCCAAAAGCATAAAACCAAATACTGCGGAGTAGATGATTACCATACGTGAATATTCAAAGTCACGCAGGAAGAAGGTTACTGCCATAGCGGCTATGAAGATATTACCTACGGCAACGATGAGGTTTAGGAAGATTTCGCTTAATCTTTTGCGTACAAGGCTAAAGAGCCCATAGATATTAAAGAAAAAGATTAAGAATACAGAGAGTAGCACAGTAAGGCGGATATGAAAATCTATCTGCATGCTGCGCATAGAGTCACTCTGCATATAAATCGCTATAAAAGTTGCAATTTGAATACAAAGTAAGTCGCCAAAAATTAAGATTAGCTTACGGAATATTTGTGCCAAAGGTACACGTTCTTTCTGTTAATTTTATCTAAATTAAAAATTTATAATATAATTGTACCATACCTTTACCCCCCCGCAAGACATTTCCGTTAGAGTAAGTCTAACTTTTACTGGTCTTGGTGAAACTTTATCCCTGCCGGCAGGTTAGCGCGGCGACGCCATTTTACGATAACCCGCACTGCCGGTGGTGCGTGAAAGCATACTGCAAATAAAAAATTACAATTAAAAAGAAATAGGAATATGCTGAAAAGCTGGTAGCAAAAACTATGGCGGCTATCTATTACCGATTTATTTCATGCGCGAACAGATAAAATCGTGTTCGCGAACGAAGAAGCCATAGCATTTTTGCAAAGCTTTAAAGTATATTCCTATTTCTTTTGCTTGCATAAAAAAATACCATCACAATTGTGATGGCGTTATTAGATGATAATATTATAGTTTATTCTTACCCTATTCCTATTTTTCCAAGCCTTCTCTTGCCACAATTTTATCCAAAATTTCTGCGCCTTTAAAAACTACTTTATCGCACTGAATTTCTGGCTCAAAATACTTTGGTTTAACTTCGCAGCAATCGTAACTGCCTGTTTCGGCTTTAAAAGTATCAACAAATTCTTTGCAAAGTTCTCTTACCTTACAGCCTTCTTCTTTGCCGTTGCGTTTTACATACAGAGTGCTAAGCACCATGCACGCACCGGTAACCACACCGCAGGCAGCACCTGCACCCATACCGCCGCCAAAACCTGCCGCAATTTTAAGCGCCTGCGGCGGCAGCTGCATATTATAAGCCCAGTTTGCTCCATAAAGAATTTTTTCGGCACAGTTAAGATTCATTGCCTTGCCGTAACCTTTTTGCAATAATTCAAGCAGCATTGTTATCCCTCCTATAACTCAAAATCCACTGCTTCACCTTTTTCCAAAGATGCCGGAACATCTATTAAACGCTGGTTGCGCGAACCACGGTACGGAAAATCCAAATCGCGCTGCGCGAGAATAAACGGTCCGTCTACCAATACGTTAATTTCCTTAAGCACCGGCAGATTTTTTACTTCGTTATACACGTAACCGGTATAGCACCATACGTTCAGCCCCGATTTAAGTTTTTTTATTGCCTGTAAAAATTCCAGCACGCCGTCGGCCTGTGCCAGCGGGTCGCCGCCGCTCAGCGTTATGCCGCGGTGCAAAGGCGTAAGGCGCTTTACAATGTCCTGCGCCAAGTCCTCCGGCGTATATGCCATGCCGCCTTCAAACGGCAGAGTAGACGGGTTATGGCAGCCTTCGCAGTGGCGCGGGCAGCCCTGAAAGAACACTACCGCACGTATGCCTGGCCCGTCTACGATAGATTCATTTAAAATACCTGCAACCCTCAGCATAGCCTGCCTCCTTATTCCGTGCAGCAATTAGCACGCTGGCGAATCTGCGTAAGCTTCTTTTCGCATACCGGGCAGTAATCTGTATCAATAATGCCGGTATAACCGCAGTCCTCGCAGTAATCAATCGGGAAGTTAATGCCTACATAACCGCAGTCGCACGCCAGCATATGGCGCAGAACATCTTCAACGGCCTGCAAATTATGCACCGGCGAAGATTCAAACTCTACATAGCTGATATGGCCGCCGTTAGTAAATTTATGGTACGGCCCTTCAACGCGCATCTTATCAAACGCGCTGATTGGATAACCAACCGGCACATGGAAGGAATTTGTATAGTACGCTTTATCGGTCACGCCGGGAATAATGCCGTACTCCTTGCGGTCGATACGGATAAAGCGCCCGGAAAGCCCTTCTGCCGGCGTTGCAATAAGGCTGAAATTCAAATCATATTTATCGCAGTATTCATCTACGCGCTTGCGCATATAACCGATAATTTCCTGCCCCAGTTTCTGCGCTTCTTCGCTCTCGCCCTGATGTTTGCCAATCAGCGAAGTAAGCGTTTCGGCAAGGCCGATAAAACCAATGGCAAGCGTACCGTTTTTTATTGCAGGCTCAATGCGGTCATCCTTTTTAAGTTTATCGCTGCCCATGTAAAGCCCCTGCCCCATCAAAAACGGCAGGTCGCGCACACGCAGGTTGCACTGCACGCGGTAACGGTGATAAAGCTGCTCTGCCACAAGGTTCATCATATCGTCAAGCATCTGATAGAACTTGTCTATATTACGTTCTGCCTTAATGGCAAGGCGAGGAAGGTTAATTGTTGTAAACGAAAGATTGCCGCGCCCGGTGGTAATCTCCTCGCCGTGACGGTTGGCAATAACGCGCGTGCGACAGCCCATATAAGCCACCTGTCCGCCGTAATCGCGGTTGTAAGTGGTATCCATAAAGCTGAAAGTCGGATTCAGGCGCTTTGCAGCCACACTTATTGCCTGTTGGAACAAATCATAGTTCGGGTCGCCGGGGTCTAAATTAACGCCGCGTTTAACGCGGAAAATAACGTTTGGGAAAATCGGGTTTTCGCCGCGTCCAAGGCCGTTGCCGTAAGCCTTTAACAAATTGCGCGTAACCTTACGCCCGTTTTCGCTGGTATCAAGCCCAAGGTTAAGGCTGCTGAACGGCACCTGCGCGCCGGCACGCGAATGCATGCTGTTTAAATTATAAACCAGCGCTTCCATTGCCTGAAAAACTTCGTTTTCTTCCGCACCTTCTACAAAATCGGCCATATCTGTATCAAAAAAGCCAAAAGACTGGCCGCCAAACATATCGTTCTGGTTGCTTTGCAGCACAATAGCAGCCAGCGCAGCCGCAGAACCCGGGCGTTTCGGCGGGCGGATATAGCCATGCCCGTTATTAAAGCCTTCATGCAGCAGCCTGCCAAGCGGAATGTTCAGGCAATTTAAGGTTTTGCCGTAAAAATCAAGATCATGAATATGAATATCGCCGCGTTTATGCGCCGCCGCCATTTCTTCCGGAATAACACGGTTCAAATAATATTCGCGGCTGGCAGCCGATGCAATTTGCAGCATTTTTGCCGACGGCGAGTTAGAGATATTAGCATTGTCGCGGTCGGTTTCCTTTAAAATTTCTGCCACGGTATCCATCAGTTCGCTGCGCGCATTGCGGATATCCGTACGTTTGGCACGGTACAAAATATAAGATTTTGCGGTTTTGGCATGGCCTTTTTTAATTAAAACCTTTTCAACAATATCCTGCACATGCTCAACATCAACAATTTCCCTGTTTTCTGCTTTCAGGCATTTTAATACGCACAGTGTAATTTCCTCTGCCATTTCGCGGTCTGCACCGCCCACAGCCTGTGCCGCTGCAAAAATAGCATCCGTTATTTTGCTGTCATCAAACGCTACAATACGCCCATCGCGTTTACGAATTTTCATGCTCGGCGTCACTCCGTTCCTTATTTTCGTTGTTATTAATAATACGCTGCAATTCCTGCATAAAATTGTTCACATCGGCAAACTGCCTGTAAACAGAAGCAAAACGTACATAAGCAATCTGGTCTGTTTTTTCCAGATGGTTCATAACAAGCTCGCCAATAACTTCGCTGCGCACCTCCGATTCACCGCGCATACGCAGTTCACGCTCAATATGGTCTGCCATTTCCTTAATTTTTTCGTAAGAAATCGGGCGTTTTTCAAAAGCCTTAATCAAGCCGTTCAAAAGTTTTTTTGATTCAAACAGCTCGCGGCGCCCGTCTTTTTTATTTACAACCAAAGGTGTTTCTTCGTATTTTTCGTAAGTAGTAAACCTGCGGCCGCAATCGGGGCATTCACGCCTGCGGCGGATAGAAGCGCCGTCATCAACCGAACGGGAATCTACAACTCTGCTGTCATTATAATTACAAAATGGGCATCTCATACATTCACTTCCTTGTATTTGTTGGATAAACACTTATATTATAACATAACGGCGACTTAAAAGAAACAAGATATTGTGTATATTTAAAATCTCAAACAAATTTTACCCCAAAATATAGAAAGCCTCTGCTGACATAAGCAGAGGCTTTAAATGCAGTATTAAGTTAAAATCAGCCGCGAATCCAGGGCGGAATCTCCGTATCGGAAGAATGTTTATGAATAATCCCGCTGCCGCCCATATGCGGTTTATTATTATTGCTGTCGTTATCGTGCTGCTGCTGATAACCGCCGCCCGGACGTACAATAGAAGGTTTGCCGCCATGTGTCGGCATTTCCTTGTTAAAGCCGGTAGCAATAACGGTAACACGGATTTCATCTTTGAGAGTTTCGTCGATAACCGCACCAAAGATAATGTTGGCTTCGGGATCAACGGCTTCTGTAATAATATTGGATGCTTCGGTAACATCAAACAGCGACAGTTCTGCGCCGCCGGTAATGTTAAACAGCACGCCGCGCGCACCTTCGATAGATGCTTCCAGAAGCGGGCTCTTAATGGCAGCTTCGGCAGCAGCGCGTGCGCCGTCGTCGCCTTTTGCCATGCCAATACCCATCAATGCAGAACCTGCGTTAGACATAACCGTTTTAATATCGGCAAAGTCCAGGTTAACCAGACCCGGAACCGCAATCAAATCGGAAATGCCCTGAACGCCCTGACGCAGAACATCATCGGCAATGCGGAAAGCTTCCAGCATGGAAGTTCTTCTGTCGATAACCTGCAGTAAACGGTCATTAGGAATGGTAATTAAAGTATCAACTTTTTCTTTGATATTTATAATGCCGCTTTCAGCCTGATTCATACGGCGTTTGCCTTCAAAAGAAAACGGTTTGGTAACAACGCCTACGGTAAGTGCGCCAACTTCGCGCGCACATTCGGCAACAATAGGTGCTGCACCGGTACCTGTGCCGCCGCCCATGCCTGCGGTAACAAATACCATATCTGCGCCCTTCAGTGCGTCCAGAATCTGGTCGCGGCTTTCTTCGGCTGCTTTTTCGCCGATTTCCGGATTAGCGCCCGCGCCAAGACCTTTGGTAAGTTTTTCGCCAATCTGGATACGTGTCGGTGCTTTGGAAAGCAAAAGTGCCTGCGCGTCGCAGTTTACCGCAATAAATTCCACACCCTTCACGCCTGCGGAAATCATTCTGTTAACGGCATTGTTGCCGCCGCCGCCAACACCGATTACCTTGATATTGGCAAGATTGTCCATGCCTTTTTCTTCAAACTCTTCAAACATTATTTATATTCCCCCTTAATAAGTTGGGTAAATTCCATCACATAGATATCAAAGTAATATTCAACATATAACGGTATTTTTCCTGCTGCATTAAAAAATTATTTTATTTTTTAAGAAACAGATGGCGGATGGCAGCAAGATTATTAAAAATGCGCATCCCAAAAATCAAAATACCGACAAGGTACAAATCTATGCCCAGCAAAATACCGGAATAGCACAAAAACGCTGCCAAAACAGCATTGGTAAAAAAGCCTGTAATAAATACGGTATTATCATATTTGCCTTCCATGCTGGAGCGCATACCGCCAAAAACAGTATCAAGCGCTGCCATCAGCGATACTGAAAGCAAACGGGCATATTCAAACGGCAGATACAGGGGAAAATACCATCCGGCTGCAAAGCCGATTACAATACCGGCGAGTGCATAGAGCATATTATTTACCCTCCTTTGCCGTTTCCTGATGTTCTTCGGCTGCCTGAGCATATTCAAAAGTGCGGCGGCCCTTAAAAGCAGGTATTTTTACAACCTCCGGCATGGTAAGCTCTGCCTGAATCCCCCAGAACTTAAAGGTATCAAGCACGCCGCCCCTTAATTTAAGGGCACTGGCAAGATTTGAAGGATTGCCAATGGCAAGTATTACGTAAGGCGGTGCGCTGCGGTTGTTATTTACCGAAAGCGTAGGCCCTGCGCAGCGTATTTCACTGGTTGAAACAAGCCTTTCGCCGTTAATGGAAATTGCTTCTGCACCGGCAGCGCGCAGTTCGTTAATTACGCGCAGCAGGTCATCGTCATGAATAATATACAAATTGGGGTTCTCGCCAACCTGCGCTGTTACTTTGCTGTCATCAAGAATTAACTGGATACCCTTGCCTTCCAGCGGAACCTCACCGGCAAATTCCTTCAAACGTTCCAGTTCGTTTTCCAAAACCTTGTCGCTGCTGTTATTGGCCTGCAATTTTTCAATTTCCCTGGCCAAATCGTCGCGCTGCTGTTCCACAACACGCAGGCGCTCTGTTAATTCTTCCGCGCGCTGGACATTAATGGTTTTCTGCCGTTCGGTAGTTTTTATCTGAGTTGCCAGCATAAAGCCCAAAACGGCAAAAACCAGTACAAGCATTATTTTGGCATGTTTATTTGCTAACATAAATTTTCAAATTCCTTTCAAAAATATCAGGCTTTCTGCCTTAACTTAATATAAGGCTTTGCGAAGGTTAAGTCAATATATTCAGCTCTAATATTTTTTGTTTTTATATCATTGAAAACCGTAATAAAAATATCCAGCTTATCAGAAATGTTATCTGCATTACCCAAAAGAATAGGATAACCGTAGCGCAGGTTAAACTTAACATTATTGCCGCCGTCAACAGCAATTTCGGAGATAGAATCGGTTACTTCCTTATCAAGCTTGCTTAAAAAGCTTAAAATTTCAAGCACGTTTTTTTCTTTAATCGTGTCGCCAAAAAATATATTGCCGGTTACAACGCCGGAAAGCACAGGGGCGTCGGCTTCTTTAATACCGTCGCTGACGCTCATCACAACACCGTTGTAATCAACCTGCGCATAACCTTTATACGAGCAGGCAATGTACAGCGCCGGTATACGTTCTTTTACGCGCACCACCAGCACGCCCGGCCAGAAATATTCTGTTTCTGCCTTTTCAAAACGCACGTCATTGGCAATGGCTTTTTCTATTGCCGAAGGCGAAACAACAAATAAATTAACCGGTTCCTGCGTGCCGCACATACTTAAAAGCTCGCTCTGCGTTAGCTGCGATGTACCTTCAATAACAATGCTGCCAAAGGACGTTCCCGGGGAAGTTGCCCATCTCCATGCCCCGGCAAGCGCGCCTATAATAACGGCTGCAATAAAAAACAGGCGCAAAAGGCGTAACCGCCGCTTTTTACGGTTTGCTTTTAAACGTTCGCGTGTCGATTGCACCTTTAACACCTCTTAAAAATATTCTTGGTTACTGCGTAAATTATTTATTATTAACTGATGCGGACTGTAAAATAATATTGCACAATTCGGGGAAAGAAATTTCTGCCGCAGCTGCCGCTTTTGGAACAAGGCTGGTTGCAGTCATGCCGGGCACGGTATTAATTTCAAGCACATAGCCGTTGCCTGCTTCATCAAGCATAACATCGGCACGGGCAACGCCGCTGCAGCCTAAAACTTCATAAGCCTGTTTGCTTATTTCCTGCACTTTTTTGGTTGTTTCTTCATCCAAATCTGCCGGGCAAATATATTCCGTTGCGCCTTTTGTATATTTGGAATGATAATCATACGTACCGGAATGCGGGGCAATGTGAATAACAGGCAGGGCAACCACTTCACCGTCTTTCTGCATCATAGAAACGGTAAGTTCCTTGCCGCCGATAAATTCTTCCACCAGAATATCGCGGGAATATTTAAAAGCGTTTGCAAGCGCTTCATCAAGCTGTTTTTCTTCTTTAACAATTTCAACACCGATGCTGGAACCCTGGCTTGCAGGTTTAATAACTACCGGCAGGCTGAAACGCTGCATAATTTTTTCTTTTATGCCGCTTTCTTTTTTATTAACAATCAGGCAGGCCGGGGTGGAAATGCCTGCGTCGCGCAGCATGCGTTTGGTAATAACCTTGTCCATGCAGGATACACTGGCAATCATGCCGCTGCCGGTATAAGGCATCTCGCGTATTTCCAGCAAAGTCTGCAAACGTCCGTCTTCGCCGTAAAGGCCGTGCACAGCGTTAAAAACAACTTCTGCTTTGCTTTCGGCAAGCTGTTTGCCGAAATTGCGCGGGTCAAGGTCAATTTCAACAACATTGGTATACCCATATTCCCTCAGCGCATTGGCAATGGCTGCGCCGGTATTTAAAGAAACCTCACGTTCTGCGGAAGGCCCGCCCATTACAACTGCAACTACCTGATTTTTGTTAAACATTTTCATTGCTCCTTTGCAAATCTGCTACTAATGCTTCGCCAACTTTATATACATCACCTGCGCCGATAGTCATAACCAAATCACCGGTGCGGGCATTTGCCGCAAGATAATTTTCTATATCCGCCATTGACGGCACATACTCAACATCAACGCCCGAAGTTTTCTTAATGCCTTCGGCAAGCTTTTGGCTGTTTACGCCTTCAATGGGGTCTTCGCTGGCTGCGTAAATATCGGTTACTATAAGTTTATCGCAGCCTTTAAAGCAGGCGCAGAACTCATCAAACAAAAGCTGTGTGCGCGTATAGCGGTGCGGCTGAAAAACGCAGATTAAACGCTGCGGCTTCGTTTGCAGCGCAGCTTTTAAGGTTACGCCTATTTCCGTAGGATGATGCGCATAATCATCAACAACCCATATGCCGTTAACGCGCCCTTTGGTTTCAAAACGGCGGTGCGCACCGGTAAATTCCTTCAGTGCTTTTAAAATGCTGTCCGTTTTTATGCCCATTTCAACAGCGCAAACAAGCGCGCCCAACGAATTAAGCACATTGTGCCTGCCGGGAACTATCAGCTGAACTTCCGCAAACAAACTGCCGTTTTTATAAACTTTATAATCCGTGCCGCCGGTATGGTAAACAATATCTTTGGCAACGTAATCGGCCTTTTCATCATCAATGCCGTAGCTGATAACACGTGTTCCGGTTTCCTGCGCCAGACGGCGGAGTTTGGGGTTATCCATGCACAGCACTGCCGCGCCGCCCGGTTTTACGCTGCCCACAAACTGTTTAAATGCGGCATAAATATTTTCTTCACTGCCGTAATGGTCCATATGGTCGTTTTCAATATTGGTTACAAGCGCATACAGCGGATAAAACTTCAAAAACGAACCGTCGCTTTCATCTGCTTCGGCAATTACATAACGGCCTTTGCCGCTGCGCGCATTGCCGCCAAGGCTTGTTACTTCACCGCCGATAACAATGGTAGGGTCTATGCCGCCCTGCGCCGCTATGCAGCTTAACATAGCGCTTGTTGTTGTTTTGCCGTGCGCACCTGCAACAGCCACACCGTCAGCATGGTTAAGCAGCTCTGCCAATACGTCCGACCTGTGCATAACCTTTATGCCCTGCTCTTTGGCTGCCACCAGCTCACAATTATCCGGATGAATGGCAGACGAAATAACAACCGCATCCGCACCATTTACCTGCCCGGAAGCATGCCCCTGATAAACAACGGCTCCCAGCGCTTTCAGCTTCTCGCAGATGCCGCCGGCATTTTTATCCGAACCGGATACATGAAAGCCGCGTTCGCAAAGCACATGTGCCAAAGCACTCATTCCGGCGCCGCCAATACCAATAAAATGAATATTGTGTATTCCCGCAAGCATTTAAAATCCTCCCTGCTCAATTTTTTACAAGCTGCAGCGCCTGCTGTGCAATTTCCTTTGCCGCACCGGGCCTGCCCAGGCTTTTGGCAGCTTTTTTCATTTTCTGCAAATCTTCGCTGCGTATTAATAAATGCTCTATTTCTTCAAGGAGTTTTTCGCCTGTAAGTTCTTTATCCAAAATAACTTTGGCCGCACCGGCAGCCTCTACCGCACGGGCGTTAAACTCCTGATGGTTGGCAGTTGCATAAGGGTACGGAATTAAAACCGAAGGCACGCCCTTTGCCGTAAGTTCCGCAAGGCCTATCGCCCCCGCGCGGAACACCGCCAAATCTGCCGCCGCCAGTGCCATTGGCATATCATGCAGATAAGGCTTAACAACTATATTATCTTCAACAGAGCCTTTTTTGTTAAGCTCCTTAATATATTCTTCGTAATTGGCTTCGCCGGTAGCGTGCAATACCTGCACATCATGCCTGCCGCTCAACGCCTGTTCAACATAAAGCATGGCCTTGTTAATGCTTTGTGCGCCGCGGCTGCCGCCGGATACCAGAATGGTTTGTTTTTCCTGGTCAAGCCCGAAAAATTTTATCGCTTCACTGCGTTTATTGTAAAGAATTTCACTGCGGATTGGGTTGCCGGTATATATTTTACGCGATTTGCCCGTAAAATATTTTTCAGCCTCACGATAACCCAAAAACACTTTTTTTACAAAGCGTGCCAAAATCTTATTGGTAACGCCCGGCATGGCATTCTGCTCCTGAATTGCTGTCGGAATGCCGCGCAGAGCCGCCAAAAACACTACCGGCCCGCATACATAGCCGCCGGTGCCAATAACAAGGTCCGGCTTTATTTCGCTGATAAGGCTGTTTGCGCCAATCAGCCCGGTAAACAGTTTGCCGAAGGAGCGCAGCGTGTCAAAACTCAGGCTGCGTTTAAAACCGGCTATTTCAATATAGCGCAGCAGATAACCGTAGCGCGGAATAATATTTTTTTCAAGCCCCTGCTGCGTGCCTACAAAAATAATCTGCGCATCGGGGCGAAGTTTTTTTATTTGGTCGGCAATGGTAAGAGCCGGGTAAATATGCCCGCCTGTACCGCCGCCGGAAAGTATAACCTTCACTTTATTTTTCCTCCGCAGCCGAAAGTTCCGCAACTATCTGTTTAAAGCAGCGCCCGCGCTCCGGGAAACCTGTAAACATATCAAAGGATGCGCACGCCGGAGATAAAAGCACCGTCTGCGGTTTAACAGCCGTTTTATGCGCCAGCTCCACAGCTTCCTTCATGGAAGTTACCATGCGTATATCGCTGACGCCTGCTTTTTCAGCCGCTTCTTTAAAACGCTCTGCCGCTTCGCCAAGCAAAATCAGCGTATCAACCTTCGTTTTTACAAGCTGCATCATTTCTTCAAGCGGGGTCAGTTTATCGCGCCCGCCGGCAATTAAAATTAAATGCCCGTCAAACGCTTCCAGCGCCTTAATGGTAGAATCGGTATTGGTTGCTTTGGAATCATTATAATAACGTACGCCGTTAATTGTCGCCGTATATTCAATGCGGTGTTCAACACCTTTAAAGTTTTTCAGCACTTCTGCAATATTACAGGGTTCAACGCCTGCAAAAAACGCCGCGCCAATAGCAGCCAGCACGTTTTCTTCGTTATGCCCGCCAAAAATCTGCAAATCTTTCCTGTTGCAGATAATTTCTTTAGTATCGTTCCAGGCAATAACAAAATCGCCGTTCTGCATATAAATGCCCTGCGGCAAAACTTCCCTGCGGCTGAACCAGCACAGTCTGCCCGGCACAAGCCCGTCCCAGCTTTTAACAACAGGGTCATCAAAATTAAGCAGTGTTACATCTTCCGGATGCTGGTTTTTAAAAATATTGCATTTGGCCGCACCATAAGCCTCCATTGTATGGTGGCGCGTTAAATGGTCAGGCGTTAAATTTAAAATAACGGCAATTTCCGCGCGGAATTTCTGCACCGTTTCCAGCTGAAAGCTGGAAAGTTCAGCCGCCAGCCACGAATTTTCGGGCATGGTTTCAACTTCCTTGGTAAGCGCCATGCCTATATTGCCGCCCACCTTGGTTACGCACGGCAGCGTTGCCAGCATTTCGCCTATTAAAATAGTGGTTGTTGTTTTGCCGTTGGTGCCGGTAATGCCCACAATATGCCCGTTATAATTGCGGTAAGCAAGTTCCGCCTCGCCGGTTACATTAATGCCGCGGTTCAGCGCTTCCTGCACCAGAGGGTTTTCCATGCTGATGCCCGGAGAAACAATTACTTCTTCCACATCGTCCAGCAGGCCTTCTTTTTTACCTATTACAATTTGCCCGCCGCTTTTGGCAAGCAATTCTTTTAAATCTGCATCAACATCATGCCCGGCATCATTATAAAGCAGCACACGTTTGCCCTGGCGTGCCAGAATATCCGCAGCGCCGCAGCCGCTGATGCCTATGCCATAAACAAGTACAGCCTTACTCAAAATTAAAATCCTCCGTTTCCGTTAAGCCACAGCAAAACACCCGCAATGCACAGCAGGCAGCTTGCGGCAAAAAAACGTTTTACAATTTTGGTTTCTTTCCATCCGCCAAGTTCAAAATGATGATGTATCGGCGTCATGCGGAAAATACGCCTGCCGCCCGTAAGGCGGAAATAAGTAACCTGCATTATTACAGATGTTGCTTCCATAACGTAAATGCCGCCGAGAATTACAAGCAAAAGTTCTGTATGCGTAAGCAACGCCAGCGCCGCAACACCGCCGCCTATTGCCAGCGAACCGGTATCGCCCATAAACACTTTGGCCGGATGGTGGTTAAACAGCAAAAATCCGAGGCACGCACCGGTAATGGCCAGCGCAAATACGCTTAAATCGGCATGGCCGGTGTTATAGGCAATGAACGCATAAGCAACCGTTACAGGCAGCGTAACGCTTGCCGCAAGCCCGTCAAGCCCGTCGGTAAGGTTTACGGCGTTGGTTGTGCCCACAAGCAGCAAAAATACCAGCACATAATATAACCATCCTAACGGAAGCATATATTCCGTACCCGGTATGGCTATGCTCAAATCAGACTGCACATGGGTTTCAATATAATAAACATACGCTCCTGCCAGTACAAACTGCATAAAAAACTTCTGGGCAGCAGTAAGGCCAAGGTTGCGTTTCATTACAACTTTAATATAATCGTCAATAAAACCAATCAGCGCATGGCCGAAGGTTAAAAGCAGCGCAATGCACAACGCAGGTGTAAAATTGCACCATACGGCAACGGCAACCAGAATTGCCAGCAGCATTATAATGCCGCCCATGGTAGGCGTGCCGCTTTTTTTCATGTGTTCTTTCGGGCCGCATTCGCGGATGCTCTGTCCAAAATTCAGTTTATGCAAAACCGAAATAAAGCTCGGCCCGGTTACGGCACAAATAATAAACGCCGTAGCCAGTGCACCAAGAAGATTAATTGTCATTTATCCAACACTCCGGATTTTATTTTTTCAGAACAAGGTCAATCAAACCATCAACCTGCATGGAATGAGAGCCTTTGAGTAAAATTATATCATCATTGCGTAAAATGCCGCTTAAAATTTTGGCTGCTTCCGCACGGTCATGGCAAATAAAGGTTTTTACGCCTTTTTCCTGCGCTGCGCGCCCAATATTTACTGCTTCCGTACCATAGGTAATAAGCACGTCAACGCCTTCGGCAGCGGCCATTTCGCCAACTTCCTTATGAGCCTGCACGGAAAGCGCGCCAAGCTCCAGCATATCGGCCAGCACGGCAACCGCCCTGCCGCCTTTGGCATCTTTTACGGCGTGCAGTGTTTTTAATGCGCTTGCCATAGAGGCAGGGCTGGCATTATAGGCATCATTAATAACCGTTACGCTGCCAAACTGCATAAATTCCTGGCGTTTGCCGGTAAGGCGCACATTTTTTAAGGCTTCTTTTATCTGCGCCAGCGGAACATTAAACGTAACTGCAACGGCAATGGCGGCCAGTGCGTTATAAATATTATGCTCTCCCAAAAGCGGAAGCACGATATGTTCTTTTTCGCCTGCTGCGGCACAAACGCAGTCAAACTCGCTGCCTTCTGCCGTAAGTTTAATGTTCTGCGCATATACGCCGGCTTCTTCCGTACAGCCGTAGGTTATAACTTTGGCTGCGGTTTTATCTGCCATGCGGCGCACAAAAGCATCGTCGTTATTAAGCACTGCAAACTGCTGCGCCGTTAAATTTTCAACAATTTCGCTTTTGGCTCTGGCAATATTTTCCATACTGCCCAAAAGTTCCATATGTGTTTCGCCAACATTTGTTACAACGGCAGCGTCGGGGCTTGCCAGTTTGCACAAGGCGCTTATCTGCCCCAAGCCGCGCATGCCCATTTCCACAACGGCAATTTCCGTATCGTTTTTAATGTTCAGCAATGTTTTGGGAAGCCCTATTTCGTTATTAAAATTAGCCTCCGTTTTAACAACATTATACTTGCAGGCAAGGCAGGCTGCAATCAAATCTTTGGTTGATGTTTTGCCGTTGGACCCGGTTACCGCAACAACCTTTAAATTCTTTTGCTTATCACGCCAGGCTTTGGCAATAAGCTGATATGCTTTTAAAGTGTCATCTGTTTTTATAACAACGGCATCCTGCGGCAAACCTCCAACATCATGGCTTACAAGTACGCCCGCTGCGCCCAGTGCCAGTGCTTTGGCACAATAGTTATGGCCGTCAAAATTTTCGCCGCTTAACGCTACAAACAGTTCTCCGCTTTTAATGGTGCGGCTGTCCGTATTAATGCCGGTAAATTCAACATTCTGCAAACTGCGGCAGCTTCCTCCCGTTGCCGCCAGTATTTCCTGCAAATCAAACATCATATCACCTTTTGTTCTGCCAGTATTCCTGCACTACTTCACGGTCATCAAAATGAATGGTTTCATGACCGATTATCTGATAATTTTCATGCCCTTTGCCGGCAATTAAAACAACATCGTCAGCGGCGGCATGTGCAAGGGCATAGTTAATTGCTTCGCGCCTGTCGCTTAAACGCACGCTGGTTTTGCCTGCCGGAATTTCCTTAAGAGCGGTTTCAATTTCATCAATAATAAGTTCCGGGTCTTCTGTACGCGGGTTATCGGAAGTTACAACAACATTATCTGCAAGTTCCAGCGCAATGCGTCCCATAATCGGACGTTTTTTGTTGTCGCGGTCACCGCCGCAGCCAAATACAACCCAAAGTTTGCCGCGAGTAATGCCGCGCGCAGTTTTCAGCACGTTTTCCAGTCCGTCCGGGGTATGGGCGTAATCCACAATTACGGTGTAGGGCTGCCCTGCCTCTACCAGCTGAAAACGTCCTGGCACGCCGTCAAAGCCGTCAAGCACATCCATAATAATTTGCGGGTCAATCTTTTCGGCAAGCATTGCGCCCACGGCGGACATTACATTATATACGTTAAATTCACCCGTAATTTTAAGCACCAAATCCATCTCGCAGGCAGGTGTATGCAGCTTTAATGCCATTTGTTTGGCCTGCACGTCAAAACTGATGGGATAAATATCGTAATCCTTGCTTTCGCCGTAAGTAATTACCGGCACTTTAGTGCGTGCGGCAATAATTTTACTGCTGGGGTCATCCATGTTAAGCACGGCAGTTTTGCCTTCCTTTGTACCGCCTGCCAGATGTTCAAACAAAAGGCTTTTGGCATCACGGTAATTTTCAAAAGTTTTATGAAAATCCAGATGGTCCTGCGTAATATTGGTTAAAACAGCCGTATCATATTCAATACCGGCAACACGTTTTAAGGCCAAAGCATGGCTCGAAACTTCCATTACCACATAATCGCACCCGCACTGCTGCATTTTATACAAAGTTTTCTGCAAATCAACAACATCCGGCGTTGTATTATGCGAAACGGTTTCTTCGTCTTCAATCATAATATTAATGGTGCCAATCATGCCAACCTTATATCCTGCCTTGCGCAGAATAAGCCTGATAATATTGGTGGTAGTTGTTTTGCCGTTAGTTCCGGTAACGCCAATCATGCGCATTTTTTTGCCGGGATAGTCAAAAAAATAAGGGGTCACTAACTCCATGGCCCTTCTGGTATCGTTTACCTTAATCAGCGTCATGCCTTCCGGGCATGCAGCAGCATCTTCAACAATGGCTGCCACAGCGCCCTTTTCATGCGCCTGCTGTAAAAATTTATGCCCGTCAACAGTTGCGCCTTTCAGGCAGATAAATAAACTTCCCGGCACAACAACGCGGGAATCGGCAGTTATATCAGTAATGGTTTTGACAGCCGCACCGGTAACCTCTGCGTCCGGCAGCAGCTTCAGCAAATCCTGTAAATTCTTTTCCATCCGGATACCTCCAAAAGTGAAACGGCAGCCTTAATACACTCAGGCTGCCTCCCATAAAATTTTATATTATTATACCATATCTTGCTTAAGAAGGCTATGTTTTTTACTTTGCATAAGCATAACCGTCATAAGCAATTTTACCTTTGTCTGCTTTAACATAAATATTGTTGCGTGCTACCTGCATGCCAAGCTGCTTTTCTGCAATAGAGGTAATTCTTTCAGGCCCCTTAAGCTGCTCAACAACAATGCGTTCCTCGCTGTTTTCCAGCATCAAAGCCGCTTCCTGCTGTTTTAAGGCTACAAGCTCATTGCTTTTGGAAATAAGGCATTCGCTGCGTACAACGCATGCAAAATAAGTAGCCAGCAAAATTCCTGCCACCACAGCAATACGGCGGCGCATAAGTTTTAAATTGCGCTGTTTGGGCCTTTTTACATACGCTGTCTGCCGTACAGTATTTTCTTGTTGTTCTTCCAATTCCCATGCATATTCATCATACTTTCTGGCTAACATAGCGTTTTCCTCCATCAATATTTATCAGCATTTCTCGGCAAACCTAAGCCTTGCACTGCGCGCACGCGGATTTTCTTCAATTTCTTCCGCAGGCGGCACAATATTCCCCACTTTTTTCAGCTGCGGTTTTCTTCCGCACACACATACCGGAAACTGCGGCGGACAAATGCAGCCTTTGGCAAGCGCTGCAAAAGTTTGTTTTACAATTCTGTCTTCCAGCGAATGAAAGGTTATTACGCCAATTCTTCCGCCTGTTTTAAGCCTCGCCACAGCATTTCCCATTGTTTTTTGCAGTATGCCGAGTTCGTTATTCACTTCAATCCTCAGTGCCTGAAAAGTTCTTTTCGCCGGGTGCGGCCCATCCATTCTGGCACCTTTAGGTATAGCTTTTTTTATAATTTCCACCAGTTCAAAAGTGGTGGAAATATGTTTGTTTTTGCGCTCTGCCGCAATAAAAGCAGCTATGCGTTTGCTCCAGCGCTCCTCACCGTAGCGGTGAATTATATCAGCAAGCTCGCTTTCGGAATAATTATTTACAATATATTCCGCACTCAGCTTCGCGCTTTTATCCATGCGCATGTCAAGCGGCCCGTCGTGCATATACGAAAAACCGCGTTCCGGCGTATCCAGCTGATAACTTGAAACGCCAAGGTCAAAAAAGATACCGTCAATCTTCGCTATATCAAGGCTGTCAAGCACAGCATCAAAATCTTTAAAATTGCTTTTTACGGTGGCTATCCGGCATTGGCACGGAGCCAGGCGTTTTTTTGATGCGGCAATGGCATCTTCGTCCTGGTCAATGCCTATAAGCATTCCGTCCTCGTTAAGCTGCGAGGCAAACCCGAAGGAATGCCCGGCGCCGCCCATGGTGCAGTCCACATAAACGCCGTCTTTATTTGTTATAAGCCATTTAACGCTTTCATCAAGCAAAATGCTTTTATGCTTAAATTCGTTTGCTGCCATTTCAAATACCTATATCCATATCAGCAAGCTGCGCTGCCACAGCGTCGGCATCTTCGGCATTAACTGCGTTATATTCCTGCCAACGGGCTGCGTCCCAAATTTCAGCCCTGCTGCCTACGCCAACTATTACCGCATTTTTTTCAAGCCCGGCAAAAGTACGCAGGCTTGCCGGAAGCAGTACACGCCCCTGCTTGTCACATTCTACTTCGGCTGCGCCGCTGAAGAAAAACCTGCTGAAAGTACGGGCATTTTTATTCGTCATTGGCAAAGCGTTAAGTTTAAGTTCCAGCTTATGCCATTCATCTTTATCATATACAAACAGGCAGCCATCCAGCCCTTTGCTGATGATAAAACTGCCGCCGAGGGTTTCACGGAGCTTTGCGGGCATGAAAAGGCGGCCTTTTACGTCAATAGTATGCTGATATTCACCCATTAACATAGCGGCACTCTCCTCCCCTTTTCCCCACTTTACACCATTATACCCCACTTTAAGTTAAAAAACAATATTATTATGCATATTAATGCACTTTTTTGTAAATTAACAGGCAGCCAAAAATATTTTTAAGCAAGTTACCCTAAAGCAACTTTTATTTTCGCCAAACTGTGGTATAATAAAAAAGCCGAAAGGCAAAAAGTAAATAATTTAGCATTTATGCTTTAAGGAGGATTATTAAATATGCTTACCAAAGATACCGGCATTATTGATGCCGTTCAAAACTATCCTGAAATTTTAGAAGTTTTTGCAGAATACGGCCTCGGCTGCGTTGGCTGCATGGCATCCCATTTTGAAAGCATCGGCCAGGGCGCTGCTGCCCACGGCATTGATGTTGACGCTTTCATTGCCGACTGCAACAAAGCTATTGAAGCTGCAAAAAAATAAAACCGCAGCTTAACACCGCGGTTTAAAATTTAAAACTGTTTATTTCTGTAAAAAAGCAATACCGCCCTTACATAAAGTAAAGGCAGTATTGCTTTTGTTTTTTTATTATTTTACCAAACGGCTACCATACCGTCGGCGCGGGGTTCTGTTGCGCCAACAAGCACGCCGTCATCATTGCGCCAAATCATCTGGCCGCGGCCAAAGTCAATAAAGTCATCGGTTACGATAAGTTCGTGCCCGCGGGCGCGCAAAGCGTTAATTAATTCTTTGCCAACGCCTGCTTCAACCATAACTTTTTTGCCTTCAATCCACTGCCAGCGCGGGCAGTCCAGTGCTTCCTGCGGGTTCATGCCAAAATCAATTACGTTATGGATAACCTGCAAGTGACCCTGCGGCTGCATGTAACCGCCCATTACGCCAAACGGGCCCACGGCTTTGCCGTTTTTTGTTAAAAAGCCCGGTATAATGGTATGATATGGTTTTTTCAGCGGTACAAGGTAATCGTCGTGCTGCGGGTCAAGCGTAAAGCCGGAGGCCCTGTCGTTAAAGGCAATGCCGTAATCGGGCACAACTATGCCGCTGCCAAAGCCCTGAAAATTGCTTTGGATATACGAAACCATATTGCCTTCGCCGTCTGCCGTACACAGATATACCGTACCGCCGCAGAACGGATTGCCGGGCCTAGGCATAATTGCCTCTTCGCCAATAAGTGCGCGGCGATTTGCCGTATATTCATCACTAAGCAGTTCTTTAACCTGCGCTTTCATATAGCGCGGGTCGGCAACGTATTTTCTGCCGTCGGCGTAGGCAAGCTTCATAGCTTCAATTTCGTGGTGCAGGTTTTCAGCACAGTCTTTGCCGCCGTGTTCAAAACCTTTTAAAATATTAAGCGCCATTAAAGCCACAATGCCGTGCCCGTTAGGAGGCAGTTCCCATACGCGGTAACCGCGGTAATCGATGCTGATTGGCTCTACCCATTCGGCACGGTAAGCAGCTAAATCGCTTTTGCGGATATAGCCGCCTGTGCTGCGCGAAAATTCATCAATTTTATCGGCAATTTCGCCGCGGTAAAAGGCTTCGCCGTAGCTATCGGCAATAAGGCGCAGCGTTTTAGCCTGTTTGGGCAGTTTGGCAATTGTGCCGGCTGCAGGCGTTACGCCGTTTTCAGTAAAGGTATCAAACCAGCCTTTAAAAGCTGCGTTACTTTTATACGGAGCAAAAACTCCAAGGCCTTCATGCCATAAGCGGCTGATAACCGGCGATACCGGGTAGCCGTTTTCGGCATATTCAATCGCCGGTGCAAACAGTTCGGCAAAAGGCAGCCTGCCAAAGCGTTTGTGCAGTTCTGCCCAGGCAGATACCGCACCAGGAACCGTTACCGATTCCCAGCCGCGCTCGGGAATTGCCGTTTTATCTTTTAATCCCGCACAATCCGGTGTTAAAAGTTCAGGTGCATAACCGCTGCCGTTTAAGCCGTATAATTTGCCGCCAACCCACACCTGGGCAAAGGCATCACTGCCAAGCCCGTTGCTGGTAGGCTCTAAAATTGTAAGCGCAATGGCGGTTGCAACAGCGGCATCAACGGCGTTGCCGCCTTTTTTAATCATATCAAGCCCGGCCTGCGCTGCCAGCGGCTGGCTGCTGCAAACCATGCCCTTTGTGCCGTACATTACGCTGCGGCGCGAATGGTATTTATATTGTAAGGGATTAAAACCAAAATCCATTTTATGCGCCTCTGTTTATTTGCTGATGTTGTAGAAAACATCCATTCCTTTATATTTGGCTGCGCTGCCAAGGTCTTCTTCAATGCGCAGAAGCTGGTTGTATTTTGCCACGCGGTCAGTTCTTGCCGGTGCGCCGGTTTTAATCTGGCCTGCGTTAACGGCAACTGCAATATCCGAAAGCGTGGTATCTTCCGTTTCGCCGCTGCGGTGGGAAATAATGCAGGTATAGCCTGCGCGTTTGGCGGTTTCGATAGCACGGAAGGTTTCGGTAAGCGTGCCAATCTGGTTTACTTTAATGAGGATTGCGTTGCCGACATGTTTTTCAATGCCTTCTTTAAGGCGTGCTTCATTGGTTACAAACAGGTCGTCGCCAACAAGCTGAACCTTTTTGCCAAGGCGTTTGGTAAGTTTTTTCCAGCCGTCCCAGTCATCTTCAGCAAGGCCGTCTTCAATGGATATAATAGGATATTTTTCGCACAGCATGGCAAGGTAGTCAATCATTTCTTCGCTGGTTTTTACAACGCCTTCTCCAGCCATATCGTACTTGCCGTCTTTATAAAATTCGCTCGAAGCAACGTCAAGAGCCATAACAATATCTTTACCGGGTTTGTAGCCTGCTTTTTCAACGGCTTCCAAAATAACGGCAATGGCTTCTTCGTTGGATTTTAAATCCGGCGCAAAGCCGCCTTCGTCACCCAAACCGGTGCCAAGGCCTTTTTCCTTTAAAAGGGATTTGAGAGTATGGTAAATTTCAACATTCATGCGCAGGCATTCGGTAAAGGATTTTGCACCAACAGGCATAATCATAAATTCCTGAATGTCTACGTTGTTATCGGCATGCTGGCCGCCGTTTAAAATGTTCATCATCGGCACGGGCAGCTCCTGTGCAGCTACGCCACCAAGGTACAGGTACAGCGGCAGCCCGCAGGAGTTGGCTGCGGCTTTGGCAACTGCCATGGATACGCCAAGTACAGCGTTGGCGCCCAGTTTGCCTTTGTTAGGCGTGCCGTCAAGGCGGATGAGCATTTCGTCAATTTCAGTCTGGCGTGTTGCTTCAAGGCCAATCAAAGCCTCTGCAATAACATCGTTAACATTATCAACTGCTTTGCTTACGCCTTTGCCGCCATAGCGTTCTTTATCGCCGTCGCGCAGTTCAACTGCTTCGTGTGCGCCGGTAGATGCACCGGAAGGTACGGCTGCGCGGCCGACAGAGCCGTCTTCCAGCCATACTTCAACTTCAACGGTCGGATTTCCGCGCGAATCGAGTATTTCTCTTGCGTAAACTTCGGTAATCATTGCCATGAGTTTTTCACCTCTGATTATTTTACTTTTCTATCAGGCTGTGCCCTGTCATTTCTACAGGCTGCGCTATGCCCAAAAGTTCCAGCAGCGTCGGCGCTATATCTGCCAAAATGCCTTCATGCAGTTTCGGCCTGTCTGCCGATACCATTAAAAACGGCACCGGGTTAGTGGTATGCGCCGTATACGGCTGGTTAGTTTCTCCGTCATACATTTTTTCAAGGTTGCCGTGGTCGGCAGTTATGCAAACCGCACCGCCAAGGGCAAGTACTTTTTTTACTATTTTACCGGCACAGGTATCTACCGCTTCCATTGCCTTAACGGCAGCATCCATCACGCCGGTATGCCCAACCATATCTGGGTTGGCAAAATTTAAAATAACAACATCATATTTATCTTCGTCAAGCAGCGCTAAAAGCTTGTCCGTCACTTCATAAGCGCTCATTTCCGGCTGCAAGTCGTAAGTGGCAACCTGCGGCGAAGGTATGAGCACTCTGTCCTCCAGTACGTTTGGAGTTTCCACGCCGCCGTTAAAAAAGAACGTTACATGCGCATATTTTTCCGTTTCGGCAATGCGCAGCTGGCGCAGATTATTTTTTGCCAGAACCTCGCCCAGGGTATTAACAAGCGTTTCCGGCGGAAAAGCCACCGCGGCATCAATGGTTGCGTCGTACTGAGTCATGCAGACAAACGCCACATTTAATTTAACGCGTTCAAAACCGGTAAAGTCTTTGTCCGTAAAGGCGCGCGTAAGCTGCCTTGCCCTGTCCGGACGGAAGTTATAAAATATAACGCCATCGCCGTCTTTTACGCGGCTGTCGTTTTTAGACGCAACAACAAACGGCTCTACAAATTCATCAGTAACACCGGCAGCATAACTTGCTTCAATGCCTTCGGCGGCAGAAGCAAAAGTTTTTCCGCTGTGCAGCGTTATGGCATTATAAGCTTTTTGCGTACGCGCCCAGCGTTTGTCGCGGTCCATGGCGTAATAACGCCCGCTGACGGTTGCAATTTCGCCGCAGCCTGTTTCGTCAATAACTTTTTGCAGGCGTTCAATATAAGTCAGGGCTGTGCTCGGGCCAACATCACGTCCGTCTAAAAACGCATGCACGTAAACTTTTTCAAGGCCGTTGGCTTTCGCCATTTTTAAAAGCGCCCACAAATGGCTTTCGTGGCTGTGTACGCCGCCGTCGCTTAAAAGCCCCATTAAATGCAGTGCGCCGCCGTTTTGTTTTACATCGGCCATACATTCAAGCAGCGCTTTATTTTTCAGCAGCGTGCCTTCTTCGCAGGCTTTGGTAATACGCGTCAGCTCCTGGTACACAATGCGCCCGGCGCCGATATTTAAATGCCCTACTTCCGAGTTGCCCATCTGCCCCTCCGGCAGACCGACCGCATTACCGGAAGCTAAAAGCCTTGTATGCGGGTAAGTTTCAAAAAGGCGGGAAAGCTCCGGCGTTTTTGCTGTTTTGGCCGCATTATAAGGCCCGGCCGGGGCAATTCCCCAGCCGTCCAAAATCATAAGCATTACAGTTTTCATGTTATCCTCACACACTGCGTACAATAGCGCTGAAGCTGTCTGCTTTCAGGCTAGCGCCGCCAACCAGTACGCCGTCAATTTCGCCCTGCACAAAATCGGCAGCATTCTTTTCGGTTACGCTGCCGCCGTACAAAATACGTACTTTGCGCGCAACTTCTTCCGAAAAAATTTTTTCTATTTTGCTGCGGATAAGCACGGCAACTTCCTGTGCATCTGCCGCCGTTGCAGCATTGCCGCTGCCAATGGCCCACAAAGGCTCATAAGCAACAACCATGTTTTCTGCTTTCTGGGCGGTAATGCCTTTTAATGCGTTTTGCAGCTGCATGCTTATTTTACGGGAGGTTTTGCCTTCCGCGCGTTCTTCGGCATTTTCGCCAACGCAAAGCACAGGTTTCAGGCCGTTTCTGTAGGCAGCGCGCAGTTTTTTGGCAACGGCAACTTCGTTGTCGCCAAACAGCGTACGGCGTTCGGAATGGCCGATTATTACATATTCCGCGCAGATATCGGCAATCATTTTGCCGGAAACAGCGCCAGTGTAAGCGCCTTCATCTTCCCAGAAAATATCCTGCGCGCCGTAGCCGACATGTTTGCCGTCGATAGCATCGGCAACGGTTTCCAAAGCAGTAAACGGCGGGAAAATTACAACCTCGTTCAAAGTTCCGTTCGTTTCTTCTACAATGCTTTCTGCAAGTTCTACCGCTTCGCCGACTGTTTTGTGCATTTTCCAGTTGCCTGCAACCATTTTGCGGCGCAGGTCATCCAATGCAGCAATGCCGGGCAGCACTTTGCCTTCCAGATACTCAAGGCTTGCACCGCCGCCGGTAGAAATATGGCTTATTTTAGAAGCAAGGCCCGTCTTTTCAATAGCGGCAACACTGTCGCCGCCGCCAACAATACTTACAGCCTTGCTCTTGGCAACTGCTTCGGCAACAGCTTCCGTGCCATGTGCAAAAGCATCCATTTCAAATACGCCCATAGGGCCGTTCCAAACAATCATTTTTGCGCCCTGCAAAGCAGCTTCATACTGCAAACGGCTTTCCGGGCCAATGTCAAGCGCCATGTAGTCCTGGCTCAGGTTTTCAACACGTTCAACCTTTGTATCGGCGTCAGCCGCAAAGGCAGAAGCCATTACAAGGTCAACCGGCAGCAGCATTTTAACGTTGTTTTCTGCTGCTTTTTTAAGCAGGGCACGCGCCAGTTCAAGTTTATCTTCTTCAACAAGGGATTTGCCCATTTTGTGACCTTGTGCGGCAAGGAAGGTATTAGCCATGCCGCCGCCGATAAGAAGCACGTCAACTTTATCAAGCAGGTTTTCTATTACGCCGATTTTATCGGAAACTTTTGCGCCGCCGATAATTGCCGCATAAGGATGCAGCGGATTGGTAACGGCACGCCCGATAAATTTAATTTCTTTTTCGAGCAGGAAGCCTGCGGCAGCCGGCAGAAAATGCGTAACGCCTTCCACCGAAGCATGCGCGCGGTGCGAAACGCCGAAACCATCATTAATATATACATCGGCCAGCGAAGCAAGTTTTTCCGCAAAGCCAAGGTCATTTTTTTCTTCTTCTTTATGGAAACGCAGGTTCTCCAGCATTAAAACTTCGCCCGGTTTTAAAGCCGCTGCCATTTTTTCTGCTTCTTCGCCAATGCAGTCATGCGCAAAGGCAACAGGCATATCAAGCAGTTTGCTTAAATATGCGGCAACCGGCTCCAGAGAATACTTTTTGTTTACTTCGCCTTTCGGGCGGCCAAGGTGCGCCATTAAAATAACGGCAGCGCCATGCTCCAGAAGATAACGCAAAGTATCAAGCGAAGCGGTAATGCGTGTATCGTCCGTAATATTGCCTTCGGCATCCATCGGCACGTTGTAATCAACGCGCACGAGGGCTTTTTTGCCGTTAAGCTCTAAATCGCATAAGGTTTTCTTTTCCATTACTCCACCTTCTTACAGGCCTTTGGAGGCAATGTAGCAGGCAAGGTCAACAACACGGTTGGAATAACCCCATTCGTTATCATACCAGGCAACAACTTTAGCCATACGCGGGCCAACCATCATGGTGGAAAGGCCGTCAACAATGGAGCTGAGCGGGCAGCCGTTATAATCGCGGGAAACCAGCGGCAGTTCGTTGTAGCCCATAATGCCTTTCAGTTCGCCTTCTGCTGCTTTTTTAAGAGCTGCGTTAATTTCTTCGGCAGTGGTATCTTTTTCAAGCAGTACGGTCAGGTCAGTAATGGAAACGTTCGGGGTTGGAACGCGCATTGCAAAACCGTTCAGTTTGCCTTTAACTTCCGGCAGAACCAGGGAAACTGCTTTGGCAGCACCGGTAGTGGTCGGAATGATGGACTGCGCAGCTGCACGGGCGCGGCGCAAATCTTTGTGCGGCAGGTCAAGGATTCTCTGGTCATTGGTGTAAGAATGAACGGTAGTCATAAGGCCGCTAACAATACCAAAGTTTTCCAGCAGAACTTTGGTGAACGGAGCCAGGCAGTTGGTAGTGCAGGAAGCGTTGGAGATAATATTGTGTTTGTCTGCTTCATATTTATCTTCGTTAACGCCCATAACAATGGTAATGTCTTCGCCTTTAGCCGGAGCGGAAATGATAACTTTTTTAGCGCCTGCTTCAAGATGTGCTTTAGCTTTAGCGCCTTCGGTAAAGCGGCCGGTAGATTCAACAACGATTTCTACGCCGAGTTCGCCCCAGGGCAGTTTAGCCGGGTCGGTCTGTGCCAGTACTTTAACTTTTTTGCCGTCAACTACAAGATATTCGCCTTCGGCAGTAACATCATGGTCAAAAGTGCCATGAATGGAATCATATTTTAACAGGTGCGCAAGGGTTGCAGCGTCCGTCAGGTCATTTACAGCCACAACATCAAAATCGGGGTTGCCGAATGCTGCACGGAAAACATTGCGGCCGATACGGCCAAATCCATTAATACCTACTTTTGTCATAATAAAATCCTCCTTTAAAATATATGATGATTTATTTTTGCACAAAAGTGCTTTATAACTTAATCTTCAAGCATTTCTGCAATACAGTGCGCCGCAGCTTCGTCCGTAACAAGAATATCCTGCCGTGAAGCACGTATTACTGATAAAATTGCTTCTGCCTTGCTGCGCCCGCCGGCAACGCCGATAACAGTGCCTATTTTCGGCAAATCCTGTAACATCAGCCCGGCATTGTTTGTCATGTAAACCTGCCTGCCGTCCAGCGCGCAGTACTGGCCAAAGGCCTCGCCAACAGCGCCGTCGTCCAAAAGTTTTTGAATAAACTCCGGTGCCATGCGGCGGTGACGCGCCATAACGGCTGCCTGTCCCACGCCATGCACAAGAATATCAGCCTGCTTGATAATATCAACAACGGCTTTAACGCCTGTGTCTTCTGCCAAAATGCTGTTTAAAATTTCCTCACTCACGCTGTCCGGCACATACAGCTGGCGGTAAGATGCGCCCATACGCTGTGCCAGCACCGTTGCAATGGTATTGGCCTGCAATTCCACATTATCGCCAAGGCCGCCGCGCGCAGG
>UMLQ01004610.1_pt1 | contig 139206 bp, 159 predicted proteins | sample 1966631 | NCBI WGS metagenome assembly UMLQ01 (sample SAMEA4836206, study PRJEB28245) | human gut metagenome | biome: gut microbiome; material: fecal sample | place: Denmark | collected 2008 | reverse complement strand
AGTAATTAAATTTAAATAATTAAATAAATTGAAATTTTATGTAAAATTAATTTTAAAAATATTTAACATATTATAATTTATAAAATTTTATATTACAAATTTAACAATATAACTTTATATTTATGACGCGTGAAAATCAAATTTAAGACATTTTTATATCTATAACACTAAATTATATGTCTATATGAGCTTTAACTACTAAAATAGCTAAAAACGGCTAAACATCAACGCTTTAATGAGAACGCTAAAAAACGTCAAAAAAGTGACACACGAGAATCGATTTTAAGGCGTTTTTATTTTTTAGGCATATAACTTGTTGTTTGAATAATTAAGGAAAATATTGAAATATGGGGATTTGTGAAATTTTGATAAAAATAATCTAAAGTTATATAAATTTTTTAAAATATGTGGTTACAATAATGAAAAAAAATCCAACCAAGAATAATTAAAAATAATGAGGCTTCAGAATCAAATTTAAGAGAGTTTTATAAGAAAGTAATATAGTTTGTTGTTAGAATAAACAGCTTAAATACTAGTAATAGCAAGGAGCAGCAAGATTTTGCGGGTAGGACCATATATGTATGGTTTTATATTTTATTCCTATTCCTTTTTGCACAAAACTTTGATTTTGCGCAATGTTATGTCTGCAATAAAATTATATAATTTGAGTTGCAATGCTTCTCTACTCTATCATATGTTAAAGAGTTTTATAAGCACGTTTACACAATTCCTCAAATATGGTATAATTTGGATATGAGGTGATTAATATGTATCTTACAATAATATTAATATTAGTTATACTTATTATGATAGCTGAAAAATTTTTAGATAATAAAAATAAAGAAAACAATACTACTAACGAACAACAAACAACTGATTATAGTGATAAATATAAGAAAAAGGAATATTTGCTAAGTAAAAATGAACTTAAATTTTATAGAATATTAAAACAAATAACTGATAACTTAGGCTATTGCCTATTCTGCCAAGTTTCATTATATCAATTACTAAAAAGTGATGATTTTAAAGATTTTAATAAAATTAAAAGTAAAAGTATAGATTTTGTTATTACACAAGAGAATTGTAAAATACTACTATGTATAGAATTAGACGATAATACACATAACCAAGCTAAAAGAATTGAACGAGATAATTTTATAAATAAATTGTTTAAAGATTTAGATATTAAACTTTTAAGAATACCTGTACAAAATTATTACAATATGGAAGAATTAGAACAAAAAATCAAAGAGAACTTATAAGTTCTCTTTTTTATTTATTATCTTTAAAGAAATATTTCATTCTTTCTATAAATTCTTCATTAGATTTTGTAGCAATTATTTGATCAATTAATTGTTCAGTCATTTCTTGTACAGACATATTTGCCATTGCTTTTCTTAAAGCAAATACAGTTTCTAATTCTTCTTTTGATAATAGTAAATCTTCTCTTCTTGTTCCAGATTTATTTATATCTATAGCTGGGAAAATTCTCTTTTCAGATAGTTTTCTATCTAGATGAACTTCCATATTACCTGTTCCTTTAAACTCCTCAAATATAACATCATCCATTCTACTACCTGTATCTACTAATGCTGTTGCAAGAATTGTTAAACTTCCTGCATCTTCTGTATTTCTAGCAGCACCAAAAAATCTTTTTGGTTTATGTAAAGCACTAGGATCAAGCCCTCCAGATAATGTTCTTCCTGATGTCGGTATTACTAAGTTATATGCTCTTGCCAAACGGGTTATACTATCTAACAATATTACTACATCTTTATTTTGTTCTGTTAGTCTTTTAGCTCTTTCTAGAACCATTTCTGCTACTTTAACGTGATGTTCTGGAAGTTCATCAAATGTAGAATATATAACATCACCTTTAATAGATCTTTTCATATCTGTAACTTCTTCTGGCCTTTCATCTATTAATAGAACTATAAGCTCAATATCAGGGTTATTTGTTGTAATACTGTTTGCTATTTTCTTTAAAATAGTTGTTTTTCCTGCCTTTGGTGGAGCAACTATCATTCCCCTCTGCCCTTTTCCTATTGGAGATAATAAATCCATTAATCTCATTGTATATTCATTTGGAGTTGTTTCTAATTTTATTCTTTTATTAGGGTATATTGGTATTAAATCATCAAAAGAACGTCTTTTCATAGCTTTTTCTGGGTGTTCTCCATTTACTTCTCCTACATATATTAAGGCTGGAAATTTTTCGCCCTCTTTTGGAGTTCTTTTAATTCCCTTTATAACGTCACCGGTATCTAGTCTAAAACGTTTAATTTGTACAGGTGATATATATACATCCTTTGGTGTAGGTAAATAGTTGTCACCTCTTAAAAATCCATATCCATCAGGTAGAACTTCTAGAATTCCTTCTACAAATTCATCACCTTCATTTGTTAATTTATATCCTCCAGAAGTTACAGAGGAATTTTTTTCTTCTTTTTTTATTTCTTCAGTTGGTATAGTATTTGTTTCTTTAGATAAAATTTGTATCAAATCTTCTTTTTTTAGCTTTGAAATATTTTTAACTCCTTTTTCTTTTGCCATATCTTTTAATTCTGTAAGTGTTAGCCCCTCAAAATTCATAATTAAGCCCCCTAATATTTTATTAATTTATATAATTTAAAATCATTTGGAAATTTATTATAAGAATCTAAAAAAAATAGAAAATTTATAAAGTAGGCTTTTAAAGCAAAGCCTACTGCTTATTATTTGGTTTTGTCTATATATACTCTTTCATTTGGCAAATACATATCTAGTTTTTCTCTAGCAACATCTTCTATATATTCTTTCGAATTGATGTTATCTCTTTTAGCTGTTAAAGACTCTTGATATGCTAATTGCTTGTTTATTTGTTCTGTATAATATTCATTAGTATTTTTATATGAGTTTAAAGTTTTTTGTTGACCTATAAAAATATATAATACATAAGCAAAAATTGCTACAAATAATAGGTTTTTATAGATTTTTTTTGATTTTAAAAGTTTTTTCATCAGTAATTATCTCCAATTTATCCATAAAATATGTAAATTCAATACTTATAATATATATTTCAACAAAATTAAGTGAAATCCTTCTTAAATTCATTTTTTTTCTTTTTATTATGCAAAGATATAATTTTTTTCTTAAAATTTGACAAAGTTTTTCTTAGGTTAATAAATACAAATGATATTGGTGCTAAAAGTATTTTCCTTATAAATTTAAAAATATATTTTATAGGAATAACAAGAATATACTTAAATACTTGCTTTATTATTTTTACAATAAATAAATTTACTTTTATAAAAATTTTACTAAATAGCAACATATATAATGCTACCCCTATAAATACTCCTAAAAATATATAAGCTCTTAGTTCTCCATTATTAAATCTAAAAATTGAATATAGAAGAATTAATCCTGTAAAAATCCAAAAGAGTATATCTTGCAAATTTGTTCTAAAATCTGATGTTTTGAATGATTTTCGCATAATTCTAAAAATGTCAAATAGAATTCCAATAATTAATCCATTAAGTATAAAAATAAAAAATATATATGCTTGATTATTCAATATCTCACCCTATTTTATTTAAATATTTTTCCTATTAAGGAACCACCTTTTTTATCTGCTGATTTTTCGGAGTATGATAAATTAAATATATCCCCTTCAACAACGACTTCAGATGTGTCTATACTTAATTTATTAATTCTTAGATTTTCTCCTTTTACACTCAAAAGTCCTAATTCAGTTTCAACTATTACTATTTGATCATCAAAGCTTAAAACATCTAATACTCCAGAAATACTTAATTTTTCTCTATTCTCTAAAACTAGATTCTGAATAACATTTGTATTTAATGCTTTTCTTTCTTCTATTGCCATAAAACATCGACCTCCTAATAAAATCTTGGTACATAAATATATATATTCAGGTCTTGTCTAATTTAGAACGATAAAAACAAAAAAAGAAGAGATTTTAAAATCTCTTCTTTAATATTAAATATTTAAATTCTAATGTCTGAAATGTCTCATTCCTGTAAATATCATAGTCATTCCATATTCATTACATTTATCTATTGATTCTTGGTCTCTTTTTGCTCCGCCTGGTTGTATTATAGCTGTTATTCCTGCTTCATGGGCTGCTTCTACACAGTCTGAGAATGGGAAAAATGCATCAGAGGCAAGTACTGCACCTTTTGTTACGCCTTCGCCTATTAATTCATTTGCGTGTTCTATTGATTGCTTTGTTGCCCAAATTCTATTTACTTGACCTGGTCCAATTCCTATTGATTGTTTATCTTTTCCAAGTGCTATTCCATTTGATTTAGTATATTTTACTATTTTCCAAGTAAATAACATATCTTCTAATTCTTTATCTGTTGGTTTTCTATCAGTTACTACTGTGTAATCGTCTAATAACTTAGAATCTATAGTTTGAAGTATTATTCCTCCATTTATTTTTTTAATATCATAAGAACCTTCTGGTTGTTTTACAGTAATGCTTGGTAATAAAAGTAATCTTAGATTTGGTTTTTGTTTTAATATTTCTAATGCTTTTTCTTCATATGATGGTGCAACGATAACCTCTAAAAAGATTTCCTTCATTTCGTTTGCCATTTTTTCTGTTATCTCTCTATTAGCGACTACTATTCCACCAAATATTGATGTTTTGTCTGCTTCAAATGCTTTTTTCCAAGCTTCATAAATATCTGTACTACTACCTACTCCACATGGATTTCCATGTTTACATGCTACAACAGTTGGCTCGTCAAATTCTTTTAATAATTCCAAAGCTCCATTCGTGTCGTTTATATTGTTAAATGATAATTCTTTTCCGTTTAATTGTTTTGCAATTGTTAGAGAACCTTCGCATTTTCCAATTTCTTTATATAAAGCTCCTATTTGATGAGGGTTTTCTCCATATCTCATTTCTTGAACTTTTTCATACGTTAGAGTAAGTTCTTGAGGTAAACTTTCATCTTTTCTTTCTCGTTTTAAGTAATTACAAATCATCGCATCATAACTTGCTGTATGTTCAAAGACTTTATTCATTAAATAGAATTTTGTGTCTAAAGAAACTCTTCCATTTTCTTTTAATTCTGTCAAAACTTTTTCATAATCTTTTGGATCTGTTATTACTGTAACATCTTGATAGTTTTTAGCAGCACTTCTAAGCATTGTAGGGCCACCTATATCTATATTTTCAACTGCTTCTTGTCTTGTTACACCTTCTTTTAATATTGTTTGCTTAAATGGATATAAATTAACTACAACAAAATCTATTGTGTCTACATTTAATTGTTTTAATTGCTCCATATGTTTTGGATTGCTTCTCATAGCTAAAATTCCTGCATGTACCTTTGGATGAAGAGTTTTTACTCTTCCATCTAGACATTCTGGAAATCCAGTTAAATCTGAAATTTCAATAGCTTTAACGCCTTCTTCTTTTAGTTTTTTATATGTACCACCAGTTGAAATTATTTCAATACCTAATTCTTCTAATTCTTTTGCAAATTCTACAATTCCTGTTTTATCAGAAACACTAATTAACGCTTTCAATACAAACAACCTCCTATTATTTTTTACTCCATCTTAAATAGCTTTCCATAAAGCCATTTAAATCTCCGTTCATTACAGCTTCAACATTTCCAACTTCATAATTCGTTCGATGATCTTTTACCATTGTATATGGACAAAATACATATGAACGAATTTGGCTTCCCCAAGCGATATCTTTTTGTACACCTTTTAAATCTTCTATCTTTTCCTTTTGTTCTCTTTCTTTTAATTCTAGAAGTTTGGACTTTAACATTCTCATAGCTGTTTCTTTGTTTTGAACTTGTGATCTTTCTGATTGGCAAGAAACTACTATATTTGTTGGAATATGTGTGATTCTAACTGCGGAGTCAGTTTTATTTATGTGTTGACCTCCTGCTCCGTGATGCTCTATATGTGTCTATTCTTAAATCATCTGGATTTATATCTAATACAATATCTTCTGATATTTCTGGCAATACTTCTAAAGAAGCAAATGAAGTATGTCTTCTGCCTCCACTATCAAAAGGAGAAATTCTTACTAGTCTATGTACTCCCATCTCCCCTTTTAAATATCCATACGCGTATTCGCCCGAAATTAAGAATGTAACACTTTTTATTCCAGCTTCATCACCTTCTAAGTAATCTAGTTCTTTTACGGTATAGTTATTACTAGAAGCCCATTTTGAATACATTCTATATAGCATTTGAACCCAATCTTGAGATTCTGTTCCCCCAGCCCCAGGATGAAGGGTAAGAATTGCATTGTTTTGATCATATTTTCCAGATAATAAGGTTTTTATTTCAAGTTCATTTAGTTCTTTTTCTACTTTTTTTGTAGCTTCTAGAACTTCCAAAGACATTTGTTCATCTGGTTCATCAATTAGTAATAATGACATTTCGTCTATATTATTTAATTCTTGCTCTAATTTTCTGAATGTTTCTACTTCATTTTTTAGTCTTTTTAGCTTTGTAACTATTGGTGTAGACATTGTTGGATTATCCCAGAAATTAGGGGCATTAACCTTTTGCTCAAGTTCGTTTATTTCTAATTGGATTTTAGATATGTCAAAGTGAATCACCAATCTTTTTTAAATTCTCTTTTAATGCTGTGATTTTAAACTTGTTTTCTTCTAACTCTAACATTATTCACTCTCCATTCTAATCTTTTAAAACATCATTCACAAAGTCTACTAATCCTTCTGGCATTTTTATTGTACACTTAACATCATCAGTTTTATAGAAACAATAATCCTTTATTTCATCTTGTAAATATAATTCTACTCCGTTTTGTAAATTAATTTTTACATCTGTTTTTATTCCTAAACTTTTTGAAGTGTCGTCTTGTTCTAATGATATATTTTTACATATATCTAAAAGTTCATTTATATCTTTTTTTCTTTTTATTTCTACTGTTTTTTCTAGCTCGCCATTTTCATTGCATTTCTCTATTGTTATATTTTTAGTATCATATCTGTTATCAGATGTGTTGTTGTGTGCAACAGCAAAATATATTGAAAGCCCAATTATTATAAGTGCTACTATTCCTGCTACAAGATAAATTACAGTGTTTTTTTTCATTGTTAATGCCTCCTTAATTTTTTATTCATAATCTACAACATTAATCCAATTGCTTAAAAATTCTTGTTCTTCTTCTTTTCCTTTAGTCATTTGAGTTGCTGCAACTATTGGTATCCATCTTTGAATATTAGTTTTTTCTATTCCAGATTTTTCTGAAAATAGATTAATATATTTTTCTGCTAAATCTTTTTTTCCTTCTATAGAAAATAGTAAGAATGTTCTAGCAGCATCTGCCGAAGCATTTCCTTGTGTTACGTGTGACCAGTCTATTACATATACTTCACCATCATCTTTTATAATTACATTGCTTGGATTAAAATCTCCATGGCATAATTTTGTATGATTTTTCATTCCTTCTAGTCTTTGCATTAGTTCATATCTTGTATTTTCATCTATATTTAATGCATTGCTTAATTTTCTTCTGAATTTATCTTTTATTCTGTTTAGTAAAGGTACTGAATTTGATAGTATTTTCATTTGAGTATCAACAAAAAGGTTTAAATACTCTTCTTCTTTTTCTGGATGTTCTTCCATTAGTTTATTAAGAGGTATACCTTCTATATGCTCTGAAACTAGTCCCCATCTCCCATCTATTTTTGTTACTTCTAGTAACTTAGGCACATTTAAAGCTGTTCCCTCCTCTACTCTGGCTTGATTTAAAGCTTCATTAAGTATATCTGCTTTTGAGTAGTTTTCTACAAATAATTTAATAGTTTTATCACTATCTTTATAAACAGTTTTGGTTTTTCTTTCTGCTATTGGATTATCTAGATTATAATGCATATTTATCATCCTTTCTTTTGAAATTATTCTTTTCCATAATAAGCTTTTAGATACATTTCTTTTATTTCGCTTATTAATGGATATCTTGGGTTTGCACCTGTACATTGGTCATCAAATGCTTGCTCTGACATTTCATCTAATCTATCCAAGAAATCTTTTTCATCAATGCCATAATCTTTAATAGTTTTCTTAATTCCTATTTTTTCTTTTAATTCATTAATTGCTTTTATTAGGTTATTCAAGCTTTCTTCATCATTTGCTCCACCAAGTCCTAAAGCTTCTGCAACTTCTGCATATCTTCTTAAAGTATGTGGATGGTCATATTGTGGGAATGTTCCCATTTTTGTTGGTACTTCAGCACTATTAAATTTTAAAACATAATCAATCATTAATGCGTTTGCAATTCCATGAGGTATATGATGAAAAGCACCAAGTTTATGTGCCATAGAATGGCATACTCCTAAAAAAGCATTTGCAAAAGCCATACCAGCCATTGTAGCTGCATTTGCCATTTTTTCTCTTGCTTCTGGGTCATTTGCTCCGTTTTCATAAGCTCTTGGTAAATATTTAAATATATTCTTTAAAGACTCAATAGCTAGTCCATCTGTATATTCAGTAGCCATCATTGAAGCATAAGCCTCCAAGCAGTGTGTAACAGCGTCTATACCAGATGCTGATGTTAATCCTTTTGGAGCATTCATCATCATATTACAATCAACTATTGCCATTTTTGGTAATAATTCATAATCTGCTAAAGGATATTTTGTTCCTGTTTTTTCATCTGTTATAACTGCAAAAGGTGTAACTTCTGAACCAGTACCTGCTGATGTTGGAACTGCTATAAAATAAGCTTTTTCACCCATTTTAGGGAATGTGTAAACTCTTTTCCTTATATCCATAAATCTCATTGCCATATCTAGGAAGTCAACTTCTGGATGTTCATACATAACCCACATAATTTTACCAGCATCCATTGCACTACCACCACCAACAGCAATTATTGCATCAGGTTTAAATTCATTCATTGCTCTTGTTCCTTCTATTGCACAAGCAAGTGTTGGATCTGGTGCTACATTTGAAAATGTTGTATGTGCTATTCCTAATTCATCTAATTTATCTGTTATTGGTTTTGTATAACCATTTTCAAATAAGAATGTATCTGTTACTATAAATACTTTTTTCTTATCCATTACATTTTTTAATTCTTCTAAGGCTACAGGTAAGCAACCTCTTTTTATATATACCTTCTCAGGTGCTCTAAACCAAAGCATATTTTCTCTCCTTTCGGCAACTGTTTTTATATTTAATAAATGTTTTATTCCAACGTTTTCTGATACTGAGTTTCCTCCCCAAGAACCACAACCAAGTGTTAAAGATGGAGCTAATTTAAAGTTATATAAATCTCCTATTCCTCCTTGTGATGATGGAGTATTTATAAGTACTCTACAAGTTTTCATATTGCTATAAAATTCTTCTATTTTTTCTTTTTGTGTAAGTGTATTTATATATAATGATGAAGTATGCCCTAATCCTCCATCTGCTATAAGTTGTTTTGCTTTAGCTAAAGCATCTTCAAAATCTTTTGCTTTATACATTGCTAAAACTGGTGATAATTTTTCGTGTGCAAATTCTTCTGATAGGTCTACACTTTCTACTTCGCCAATTAGTATTTTTGCTGTTTCTGGCACTTCTAAACCTGCAAGTTTAGCAATATTATAAGCAGATTGTCCTACTATTTTTGCATTTAATGCACCATTTATAATTATTGTTTTTCTTACTTTTTCTATTTCTTCACTATTTAATATATAGCAACCTCTTTTTGCAAATTCTGCTTTTACTGCGTCATATACTTTATCTAATACAATTACAGATTGTTCAGAAGCGCATATCATACCATTATCAAATGTTTTTGAATGTATAATTGAGTTTACTGCTAATATAATATCAGCACTTTCATCTATAATTGCTGGTGTATTTCCTGCACCAACTCCAAGTGCTGGCTTTCCACTTGAATAAGCAGATTTAACCATACCAGGTCCACCTGTTGCTAATATTGTATCTACTGATTGCATTAATGTATTTGTAAGTTCTAGTGAAGGAACATCTATCCATCCTATAATTCCTTCTGGAGCTCCCGCTTTTACTGCTGCTTCTAGAACAACTTTTGCAGCCGCTATTGTTGAAGCTTTAGCTCTTGGATGAGGGCTTATTATAATTCCATTTCTTGTTTTTAAACAAATTAATGTTTTGAATATTGCTGTTGATGTTGGGTTTGTTGTTGGTATAACTGCCCCAATTACTCCAATTGGTTCTAACACTTTTTTTATGCCATAATAGTTATCTTCTTCAACAACTCCAACTGTTTTTTCATTTTTGTATTTGTTATAAATATATTCAGCAGCATAATGATTTTTTATAATTTTGTCTTCTACTACTCCCATACCAGTTTCTTCTACTGCCATTTGTGCAAGAGGTATTCTTGCTTGATTTGCTGCAATTGCAGCAGCTTTAAAGATTTGGTCAACCTTTTCTTGTGAAAATTTTGAGAATTCTTCTTGTGCTTTTCTAACTCTTGTAATAGTATTTTGTAAACTCTCAATACTATCTACGACTTCATATTTTTCAGCCATTTTTTGCCTCCTTAAAATTGTTTATTATATAACTATTAGTATATCTCAAATTTATATAATAATATACTTTTTAACCGATTACATATTAACATATACATACTTCTTTTTCAATATTTTTTTTGCATATTTAAACTAAAAAATAATAAAAAACAAGCCAATAAATATCGACCTGTTTACTCATATTTAAATAATACTTTAGCCTTGCCATCTTTAACGTTAATCTCGCTAATTGCACCATTTACTATTGTTAAGCAAGGTGCTTTATGAGAAATATCTGCATCATAAATAACTGGGATATTAAGCCCTTTTAATATGCTATCTTCTAAACATGATTTTACATCATAATCGTAGCACGATACATCAACTCCAAATCTTCCAAAAACTATTCCTTTTGTATATTTAAAGTATCCTAATTCGTTCATTTTCCATAATACTCGAATAGTTTCTTCTTTTGATAATTCGCAATTATCAAAATACCAAATTATTCCGTCATTTTTGTATTTTTCATTAAAGTCATTTATTCCGTCATATTTGGTTCCAGCAAGAGTTGAAATTATATCAAAACATCCACCTATAATTCTTCCTTTTATAGTTACTGGCTCATCATCCAAGGTTTTCCAATATACTTTTTCTGTTAGATTGTAATTTTCTAAGCCTGTTTTTTTCTCTACATATTCATTTTCGTATAAATCATAATTGTGTTCTTCTTTTAAATTACCTTTTATTATTTCTAGAAAATCTAGTTGACTTTGATGAAGTGTTTCAGATCCAAATGAAGTAAAGTTCTGCCCATAAACAGTTGCAATATCACATTTTGTTGTTATTGGATATAACAATCCTGTTGGGTCAGAAAATCCTGCTATAAATTTAGGATTTTCTTTTATTAATTCAAAGTCTATATATGGTAATATTTCAACTAAAAATTCTCCGCCTGCAGCACAGAAAATCATGTTTATGTCTTTATTACTAAACATATCATTTATTTCTTTTGCTCTTTCTCTTGCTGTTGCACTTCTTCCTTTTTCAGATTTTAAAAGATTTTCTGATAAAATCAATTTATATCCCAATTTTTCTAATGTTTTTTTAGCATTTAAGGATTTATTTATTCTTTCTGCACAGTCTGCTCCAGCAGATGGAGCAGGAACACCTATGCAATCATTTTCTTTAATAAAACTAGGATATATCAAATTATTCACCTTTCTTTAACACATTATTTACCACAACAATTTTTATATTTTTTACCGGCTGCCACATGTTCTGTCCCTTCTAATATATATAGTATATATAGTATTTATTGTATTATTTGTATTTCAAGGCTTTCACGGACAAGTAACAATTTATATATATAGTATATATAGTATTTATTTTATTATCAGTATTTATCTCCTGCGAACAATTTGTGAACATTGTTCGCAATATTTCATCTTACTAATAAATGGTTCTTGGACTTGATAAATATAAAATTTTTAAAGTACCATTCATATTATATAATATTTCAAAAAAATGGTCAACAAAAATAAAGGAATTTAAAAAAATCCCTTTATACTTTGTACTTAATTATTTCATTTATTATACTTGATTGTGTAATTTCTTCAAATACACTATTTGCTCTTTTTCTTGAATCTTCCGTACTTGAAATATAGTAATTTTCTGTTGTTTCTATATTTCTATGCCCTAAAATATCAGCTACATCTCTAATTTCAACTCCATTGGTTAAGATTCGTGTAGCATAACTGCCTCTCAAATCATAAAATCTACATTTTTTTATTCCTAATTCTTCGTGAATAATCTTAAATGGATATTTTGTTAGATCTGTTCCTACATACGTCCCATCTTCTCTTGTAAAAACAAGATTTACTGTATCAAATGTCAAAACATTATTTTCATTTGCTACAATTCTTTGTTCAACTACTTTACCATATTCATTTTTCACATCTTCTAAATGATAATATTTATAATTACTTCCATATAGATGTTTTAAATGTGTTTGCTTTTTCTTATAGTTTTTTAAAGCATTTAATAACGTTTGACAAATATATATTTTTCTTGTTCCTGTAGGTGTTTTTGTTCCTCCTATATACCATCTACCTTTTTCATCTTTTAGCTTGTCATAAACATTATGTTTTACATATATTATCCCTTCTTTTAAATCAATATCATTCCAGGATAAAGCACAAACTTCTCCAGTTCTCATTCCTGTAAAACAAGAAGTTAAAAATGCACAAGTAAATATATCGTTGTTAGAAAATCTATTTAAAATTTTGTCTATTTCTTCTTGTGTATATAGGTGTTTTACATCTTCTTCTACTCTATCCATTTTCGGCAATCTTAATGTCAATGTAGGATTGTATTTAAGAAATCCATATACATCACAAGCTTCTCTAAACGAACCTTTAACAACTTTTAGCATATTACTAAAATAAGATTTAGAGAAATCATATTTATTGCACATTTTTATAATAAAATTATTTAAAGTAACACTCGTTAATGTAGACATTCTATACTTGCCTAATTCAGGTCTAATATATTTGTTTATAAGAGTTTTATATGCTTCAATAGTGTTATATTTCAAATTAGTTTTGCAATAATATTCAAGCCAATAATCTAAATAATCACTATATGAAATAGAACATTCTTTAAATGGAACACCTGCATTAAGATATTCTGTATATGCTTTGTTACCAGCTTCAATTGCTTCATTTTTTGTTTTAAAGCCTGATTTATTTATATATTTTCTCTTACCATTGACTTTTGCAATCTCAAATTGGTATTGATAAACATTTCCCCTTTTTTTTATATTAACTTGTCCCATTATTTTGAATCTCCATTGTCTGAAATAGATCTTATCTTTTTAATGTTATTAATATCTGACAAGTCATTACCTTCGTTTTCAATCAAAAATTTTTCAAGGGTAGATTTTATAACTTTAAAACTGCCTAATTTTATTGCAGGTAAATATCCTTTTTCAATTAAAGCATAGATATAATTAGGACTTGAATGTAAAATTTCAGCTACTTCTCTAACTGAATAAATTATTTTTTCATTCATTAGCTTATTAACCTCCATATTGGAGAACAAGCTAGAGCTATAATTTATATATAATTAGTTTTTTTGGTTTTTTGGTTTAATCATACTTTAACACAATATTTAATTAAAGTATACTGCAGAATTTTGCAAACTTTTTGCAAAAAGTTATGTAAATAAAAAAGAATAGTTTAAACTACTCTTTAAGAATTAATTTTTCTTCAATTTTATAGATTTAACTTTTTTAAATTTAATTATTTTTGGATTCAATTCTACTGATTTTAAGTTTTCATACATTGAAAAATGTTCATATAGACCTTTATGTAAAAATTCGTGTATACTGACTGGAACTTCTTTTACTCTTGTAAATATATAATATATTTCATACTCATAAATTAAATCTTCTAATTCTAAGTTCGTCCACTCTTTAAGTGGCAAATTTTTAAGTATTGATATTTTTCTTAATTTTTCAATAGATAGCCTTTCATATTTTGTCATTGTATCAATTGTTTCTTTTTTGGCGTGATATTTCATTCTTTTATTAACTCCTTAAAATCATAATACAAATAAGGTTCTAATCCACATTTATTCATAATCTTTTCCCATCTTTCTAAACTACCATATTCGTTTATAATTTCATCTGAAAATTTTATGAAATATAATAGTTTTCTAACGTCTTCTTCCGAGAGATTATATTGTGGTTTTCCAAACATTCTTTGAAATTCTTCATTCATTTTTTTATCAAAATAATTTTTTACCTTAACTTTTAATTCTTTAGCACTCATTATAATACTTGTACTCCTATTTGTAGTATATTAGTATTGAAAAAAATACAAATATATTTCAATTTGTATCTTTTATCCTAAAATGTCCTGAAATATTTTCGTATTGATTATATAATTCTAAAATATCTTCTTCTCTTAATGGTTGTCCCCCATTATGTATTAAATATGGTATTCCCTTTTTATTTCTCTTATCTGAAATTATACCTATATGGCTAGTTCCAAAAATAACTATATCTCCTGGTTGCCATTCTTCAATTTTACTTAAATCAGTTGTTAAGCTAATTTGATTTCTTTCAAAATATACTTTTAAATTTGGTACTCTTCTAAAATCAATATTAGGATCTGGCTTTCCTTCAACTCTTGGATATTTGTCTGTATTACTCTTAATATCTTCATCTACCATATCTTTTAAAGAATATCCTGCATTTTTCATAGCTCTCCATATTACATCTGTGCATACTCCTTCGCTTTTTGGTGGATAACCTCCTGAATAATATGCACTTTTATATGTAGGTTTATTTTCTGCTTCAATTCTTGCTCCTTGCAATATATCTGTATAATCATCAATACCGTCATTATCATAATCTGTTTTACTTATTATTGTCTCAATACCAAAATTTTTTGCAGAATATACTTTTTTATATTTTTGAAAAATCAATATTCCACTAAATGCAATGACTAATATTATAAAGATTATTACAATTGCAATAAATATCCTCTTTAACACTTTCATATCAATAATTTCCTTTTAAATCTAATCCCTCTAACTGAAGTTTAACTTCAATTTCAGATATTTGATAACCTAATAGACCTATGTCTTTTAATTTTGTTTTACTTTGATTTGCTAATTGTTTTACTTGAATTATTTTTTTCTTTTTTAATACTTCAACTATATCTGCATTTAATTTAAGTACATCTATATTATCTTCTAATATTGCTAGCATTACAACCACTCCTCATAATATTATACAATATATTTCCAGATTCTTCAAGGAAAGATTAAAAAAGTTGAAAAAGATTAGATTTCTCTAACCTTTTTCATTTATTACTATTCATTAATACTATTAAATTCTTCTTGCAAACTTTTAATTTCACTTTTCTTTTCTTCCAATTCCAATTTTTGCTCTTCAAGAGTAGATTCTTGATCTTCTAGTTTATTTTCTAATTCTAATATCTTGTTTTCTAATCTTGTGTTTTCATTATTTAAGTTTTCAATCTCACTATCTCTTGATCTCTCATATTGTATTTGCTTGTTTTGTTTCATTTTTTCAATATTTTCTTTTGAAGTATAGACTGTTATAAGGTTATCATAATTATAACTTTTTATTTCTTTATTATTAATATCTTTAATAATATCACGAATCATATTCATAAAGTCTATATCATCTGTATAAGAAAAAACATATATAATATCATTTTCATTTTCTAAAGATGTCTTATAGCGTTTTGAATGTTTTACAACTATTTTTACATCACTTAAATCACTTTCAACATATTCGATATTTCTATCCCAACCACCAATTGATAAGTTATCTGTCATTTGAATATTATATTCATCTTCAGCTTCGATATTATCTTCTTCTACAACATTAAATGAAGTTGCTCCAATAAATATCATTCCGATACTTAATCCTGCTAATACTAACGAACTTATTAGCAAAATTGCAATTCGTGTTTTATGGTTTTTCTTACTTACAATAAAGTTATATATTATTTGTAATATCACAAAATTAATTATCAATGCAGAAATTATTCCTAATAGACTACCAAAGAAAACTAGACCTGTTTTTACAAATAAAAAGCTTAATACTAACAATGCTACTAATCCTACAAAAGAAAATGCAAATCCAATTCCAAAGAATATTGCCATAATCTTAATGCACAATAAAACAACTTTTATAATTCCTGTTAGAAATTTAGATTGTGAATGTTCTGGATCTCTTATAATAATTTTTTCTTTCCTTTTTTCTAATACTATTTTTTTACTATCTTCACTCTCTAATTTTACAGAATGAGAATCTTCTATCTTTTCATCACTTTCTTTTATATCATCTTCTCTTACTATCTCATAATAATCTAAATATCTTACTTTGAAAATATGTAATAAAACAGTAATACCAATAATAAAAGCTAAAACCATATAAATTGAAGCAAAAATACTTCTAATAGTATAATACACATTATTTGGTAATCTACCTATTAATCCTCCTAAAATTTCAGATCCTATTATTCCTATTACAGCAAATATACAAACTAGAAAGATTGCAATTATTACTTGTTCCATAAAACATTTCATTTTTTGTTTAAATTTCATACTACTTAGCATATCAACTGTTTTTGTAATAAATTCAAAGAAATCATCTATATATTTATTAATGTTAATTTTGGACTGATTTGTTTCACTAACCTCCTTGACATTTTCATTCATAAGCTCATCAATATTGTAATTATACAGCTTACATATTAATAGGACTTTATCCATTTCTGGATAACTTTGACCAGATTCCCATTTTGAAACAGCTTGTCTTGATACTCCTAATTGTTCTGCAAGTTGTTCTTGTGATAAGTTATTCTCTTTTCTAATAAATTTAATATTATCTGATAACTTCATCTCAAATTCCTCCTTTCTTGCTTCAAATTATATCTATTCTACTGGTTGCATACTACCAATTTTCGGTTGTTTTTTGTCAATTTTCGGTTGCATTTCATATTATAACACATTTTTAAGCTCAAAAAAAGGTTAGCATACACTAACCTTCCTTCTAATTTATATATTATTGAAATTTTGTTATATCATTAATTTTTCCTGCAAAGTATGGTTTATCTTTTCCCTTTTCTATTAAGAATATAGCAAATGTATCATCAATAGAAAATTCTCTAATTTCGTCCATAATCGCTACTGATTCATTTTTAACCATCATTCCTGCTTCACTTTTAATTTTTCCACCTGTCCTATCTAATTCAAATTCTATAGTTTGTAGTGCTTTTTCAATTGAGTAGACTTCTCCATTTGAGAATAAAAACTTTTTGTCCTCTATTTCTGTTATTTCATTTTTTTCTTTAAGTTTTATATTTGGAACTTTTAATAATTCTCCTTCTTTTAGTTCTCCATATACTTTTATAGCTTCATAATTATCTTGATTATTAGGCATATTATAGACTTTTACTTCCGTTTTATCTAATATATTATTATATATTTCTCCAAAGGTCTTTCCCTCTGGATTTTTACAAAGAATTACTTCGTCTTCTTGTTTTGTCCTTAATTTCACAGCAAAATCATCTTTTGACTTATAATATAAAACATCTACTTGCTGTTTTAATTCTCCTGTTTCATCACTTTTAATTCCAAAATATTTTACATTATCATAATCTCTGAATTTTCCATTTTCAAGTTCTTCAAATGCTTTTTCAAATTGAAATTCTTTTTTTAACATAGCATATAAAAAATAGTCTTTTGGATCTCTATTTTCCCATTCAAAATCATTTAAAATATCACTTTTTTCATTGAATTTATCTTTTATTGCCTTTTCAATTTCTTCTTTTAATTTAAGTGATGGCGTTCCTATCTTTTTATAATAAGAAGCTTCTAACAATTCTTTTGTTGTAAATGTTTCTTTATTAAGATTTTCTACAACTTTTAATTGTGGATTGAATACTATATCTTGTTTTGCCAAATCATTTTTTAAATCATTCCAAATCAATTGAAATGTACCACACCATATTGTATCATCTTGTATTTCATCTTCTAATGTTAATGTTGTAGTAACTCCTTCTGTATTAAATGTTTCTTTCTCTTTAATATCACTTTTAGTTGTATTGTTGTATATTTCTTTACCCAATATTTCAATTGCTATCCCATCAATATATTTAACATCTTCCTCTATTGAAGATAAACGGTGGTATTTGGTTATTTTATATAAGATAGCTTTAAATTCTATACTTCCTCCATCTTTTAATTTCATTGGAATAGGTATTAATAATATTAATGCTATTATAATAATGGAAACAATAATTAATTTCTTTTTCATACTTTTCTCCTATCTTACCATATTTAATCTCATTTCTGGTATTCCTATATAAACATCTCTATTTCCGTCTAATGAATGGCTTTTTATGATTGTATATGTACCATAGTAATATTCTTTTGTTCCACCTTCTTTATACATATCACTACCAATTATTCCTACTTTACTGTCTTTTTCTGCCTGCTCTATTATTTCTTCCATTGTAATTTTATCTGTTAATAAAGCTTCTTTTAAATCTATTTTTTCATCATTAATTTCTATATCAACACTTTCTAATCCATAATAGTAAATATCATAATCATATTTTTTGTCTAAACCATTTGTTGTGATTTTTTGTGTTTTATTTTCTTCTGACTTATGTATATCTAGCAAAAAGTTTATTTCATAATTATTTATTATTTCTACATCTTTGTCATATCCAGTAGCAATAACTTCTTTTATATCTCCTTCAATTGGATTCGTTAAAATGATTGATGTTCCTTCGCCATTTTCTTCTTTCTCTAATTTTGTATATCTACCATACTTATATGTTCTATCTTCTTTAGATGACCATTCATCTCTAGTCCAGTCCATTGTTATTCTAAAGCTATTACTTCCCTCAAAATTAATATCAGTTATTAACATATCCCCTTCAATAGTATAGTTGATACATCTCATAAAGTCTGCATTATTGTTATTCACATTTTCTAAAAATCTATCTAATTCATCTTTGTTATATATCTTTCTTCCGTGAATAGATATTACGCAATTATCTTTTATTGCATTTACTAAATTATAGTCTTGTGGTAAATCTTCTATTTTAGTTTTATAATCCATTTCTGTTTGAATTTTGGTAGTTTTAATTTGAGTTGGATAAGTATCCATTATATCTCCTGTATAAGTAATTAGTAATTCTTGTCCTTCCATATATATCATATCATTATTATTTCCTAATCCTATGCTTACTTTATCTGAAAGAATTTTTATATCTTTTTCTTCTAATGGTTTCACTATAAGTGTTTTTTCATTACAACTAAGAACAATTGCTCTAAATTTATTGCTCCCATTTATATTGGAATCTTCAACATTAAACTCTGTTACTGCTCCTGTTATAATTTTATTAAACATATACATTTCTACTTTTGTTATCTGTTCTCCATATTCACTTGAAACATTTTTTCTTACTTCGACTTTATATCCTAAACCTTGATAAGTTATTGATTTTATATTCAAATCATTTTCTTGCTTAGATATTACAAATATTGGTTCTTTCAAATTAGAACATCTAGTATAATCTATTGCAAAAATTACTCCCCATATAATTACTATGGAAATTAAAATTCCTATTATTATTTTTATGCTTTTGTTCATAAATACCACCATTTAACCTTTCTACTATTTAGACGTTTTTTTCTTCGCTTTTAGTTGGTATTTTGTAAAAATTATTGAAAAAATTATAGTTAAAGTTAAAAATATTGCTGAAAAGCTTAATATTCCTACTGCATAATTGTTTACTTCAATTACTGGTTCTTGGATACTTATTTCTTCTTGTATTTCCTTCTGTGTGTTTTCTTCTATTTCTTCTTTGACATTATTCATTTCCTCTTTTAAACTGTCCTGTGTTTCAGATTTTGTAGTTTCGTTTTCTATATTTTCTTGATTCTTTTCTATAGAGTTATCTTCTACTGTTTTTTGCTCGGCTCTATTAGATTTATTTTGATTAGATAAAAGTTTTATTCCCATTACAAATGTTATGATAAACATACCTAAATTACTTATTAATAATTTTAATGTATGAATTGATTTATAATATCTCCATTTTACAGTTCCTGCAGGTTCGTCTAACAATTTTGCAATTTCATCAAATGTTAAATTAGTTAATATCTTTAAGGAAACAACTTCTTTTTCTTTATCATTTAATTTACTTAATATTCTGTTGTATCTGTCTTGATCTACTATTCTATTTATTTCATCATCTGAATCTGCTATTTCATACATACAATCTAAATCAATTGTATTTTTTCTCTTTCTATATAAAGATATAGCTTCATTTTTTGTTACAGAATAAATCCAGGTAGCAATATTATCAATAGGTAATTTATCTTTAGGTAATGAATAAATCTTTGAAAAAACGGCTTGCACAATATCTTCTGAATCTTCTTTGTTTTTTAATATTGTAAAGGCAATTCTGTATACAAGCTTATTATATTTCTTATATAATGTTTCAAATGCTACTTTATTATTGCTACTTTTTAATTCTATAAATAATTGTTTCAATTCTTTTTCATCAATTCTGTTCATTTCTTGCTCCTTTACTCTATATATAACATATTTTGTAAAAAAAATAAAGAGTATTGAATTGATACAATACTCTATCTATTAGACTTTATTTAATTCTAACTCAAATTCATTAAGCTGTTCTTCCCATTCTTTCATATATTCTTGGTCATCTTTAATATTTCTTAAATAATTATCTAACAATTTACGTTCTTTACCATATTTATCAGCGTTCTTTTTTGTTCTTTCTAACAAGTTAACTGTTCTTTTTCCTAATTCTTCATATTTCTTCATAATGACAACCTCACATTACTAATTAAATACATTTCTATTTTTATTATAGCATAAATCTGGATTTTAATCAATAATTTCAAGGATTTTGGTACAACATTTTTGCGATATTTCTCGACAAAATTCGACATTATATTTTCTTAAAATTTAAAAATTTTTATTAATCTCAATTCCATATTCTCTTAATAGTTCTTCAAATGGTTCTTGTATTTCTTTCATACCACATTCACTACATATTAAAGTTTTGTTGTCTTTTCTTGATATTGCAGGATATTCCGTATACACCTTTTTGCAAGAGGGACAAATTTTTTTACTTTTATTATCATCTTTAATATTATTATAATATATAATATTATCACTATCTTGCATTTTTTCATTGTTATTTTTATTCTTATAAATACAATATTGACAAACAGTTTTATCTGCTCTACATTTTTCGCACTCACTCATATTTAATACTTCCTTTTCTGTTATTTTATAAATATACTCTTATCAATATCATCATCTGTAATTGTTTTTACATCTATTCTTATTCCTCTATCATCTACAATTTCAGCATTATATTTATTATTTTCTACACCCAGAATAGTAGCCTTATTTTTGTTTTTTAATAATACTACATCAAATTGTTTATACTTCATATTCTTCTTCCTTTTTACCTTACTGCAGAAATTATATCATACTTGTCAAAATTATTCAAAAATTTTTACATTTTTGACAAATTTTGACAAATTTCGCATTTTAAAAGGAGTATAATTACTCTTGAAAGGAGTAGTAAATGGATTCAAAATTACAAATTTTAATAGAAACAAATAGGGATAAACTAACAGAAATGATAGAAAATAAAGAACCATACGAAAAGATAGTAAAACAAAGTCAACTTTTAGATAAATATGTTTTATTAGGTTTTAGAGCTATTAATCAATTAAAGAGCTAGAATAAACTAGCCCTCTATAATCTATTATTATGATATTTTGAAAAGTATTGGATCAAACTTACTTTTTACTTTTGGAATATCAGTTTTACTAAATGTCATTATATGTTCAACAATTTTATTTGAAAAGCCTTTTACTTCATCATCTGTATAAGTTTTATTTGTTTCAACTAATACATTAGCTTCACTTAATAGTTTTTGTTCTTCCTCGTAGAAGTTCATTTTTTCACACCTTCCTTTGCTTTTATATATTGCCAAAAAGATTATAACATATTTTTTATTTTTTTGTATGTTTTTTTAAAATTATTTCTTTTTTATTTTCATCATATATAACATCTACTAATCTATTTTCCTTATCAATTCCCATCTTCTTAAAGTATAAATAAGGAATATTTATCTTTGTAGAATATGAATTTCCATTCTTATTAAAATTTACTTTATTAGTTTGTGGTTGCCTTAATTTAGATTCTTTGCGTTTCTCTTTTTCTTCATAAAACCTTTTATCCTGGTGCAATACTTTACCAATAGAATTTCTGCTTATTCCAGTTGTTTGTTCTATTTCTTTCATTGTTTTATTATCCTTAAAATATAAATTTAATATATTACATTTTATTTCTTCATTAATTACAAAATTAGACACTTTCTATCTCCTTCCAGTAACTTTTTCATATCTTACCATAAAAATTAATTTTAGTCCAATTATAAAAAGATAAGGTTATTGTTTATCGTTCCAATACCTCATCTTTTTTTATAACTAAAAAATTGTTTCTAATATTTTCATAGAGTAATTTTCCATAATCTCTACTATTAAATTCTTTAATTGCTATTTGATATAATTCATTATCATTTTCACAATAAATTTCTTCAACTTGCTTGCATTGTTCTTCATCAATATCTATAATCTGGCTATTATTAAAATCTAAACAAAATCCCTGTATTTCTGATAATTTGTCATTTATATAATCTTTTTACACAAAAACCACATTGAGAAGATTTATCATATACTTTAATGATTTTACCTAAATATACATAAATTGATGGTTCTTTTTCTTTTAATGCTTCATTTATCTCTTGATTTTCATTCTTTCTATAAAGTTCAATATCTTCCTTGATTTTATTTAATAAAGCTACGGAATAAGAATCGTGGTATTGTTCAGACGCATTAATATAATTTTGTATTAAATCTTCAATTTTTGATATTCCAGTATGTAAAAAGGCTTGTCCTACAATTAGAAATTCTTTGTTTCTTTTGTCTTCTTCGCCCATAATACCACCTCTTTCTTATGTTTCTAATTCCTCCTCTTCTTTATCATTATATGGATTTAATAATCCTGGTTTATAATTATCTACATAGGTTCTTAGTTCAATTTCACTTAAATTACATATATCTTTTAACCAATTATTTGAAGTTATTGCTGAAAGTCCACAACCAGTATTTGCATTTTTTAATACTTCAATATCTGCTTTAAATATTTCATAATTTAAGCAATCTTTAACACTTTCAACTTTACTATCTACAAGCTTCATAAACTCATTATAGTCTAATCCTTGTGTTATATCTTTTTTAGTATTGAAATTCTTAAATGGTTTCTCATTTTCTATTAATACACCTTCAGCTATTTCCCACTCTTTTTTATTAATATATTCAACAATTTCTTTTAAAGCATTTTCTAATTTTTTATCATATATTCGATACATAAAAGCAGATGAATAATTTTCTCTATTTCCGTGAAAGTCAATAGATTCTTCATTCGTCATTCTTCTATCAAAAATATCCTGACTATTTGTTATTATTAAATCTTTTTCTTTTATAATTTCTCTAAGCATTTCAAATGGATTTTCATATTTTCCATAAAACATTGTGTATTTTCCATCTGTTCTTTTTAATATCTCTATTCTTTTTTGATTCTCTTTTTCTTGATATTCTGCTTCTGGTTCTCTCCTATTAAATACAAAATGCTCTTTGCCATCTTTTATCATCATTGTAGGATACATTAAACATTCTCTCATATTCCAATTATCATAGTTTTTATATGGTTCTTTTTCAATTATCTTTATCATTTGTAACATTCTCCTTAAAAAAATATTTTTTCATAAATCCTATTTCTTGTAATATCATAATAATCTTGATTTATCTCAATACCTATAAAATTTCTTTTACAATTAATACAAGCTACTCCAACTGTTCCTGATCCCATACAATTATCTAAAACCGTTTCTCCTGGATTAGTATATGTTTTAACTAAATATTGAATTAATTCCAAAGGCTTTTGTGTAGGGTGTATTGTTTTAGAAGGGTGTACTTTCTGAATAGATATTATTGATGTAGGATATTTGTTTGTATTACCTTTTCTATAATCTTCTAAAATTTTAAAATCTCCATAATTATGATTTTTTACATCAGCTGTTTTATATTTGTTACCTTTTCCGTGTAATGGTTGACCTTGTGTAAATATCGGATTATATGTAGGTTGTTTTTTATAAAATACTGCAATTTGTTCGTGTCTTCTCAATGGTTGTCTATTACTATTTAAAAATCCTGTAGTTAGTTGTTTATCCCATACTAAATCGTAACGAAATTGACTTCTATTGCTATTTACTAAATCAATGTAGAAATTACCTTGACAAAATAAAATAATAGCTCCATTTTCTTTTATAATTCGATTATATTGCTTCCATAACTCTTCAAAAGGAATTATCCTATCCCATTTATTTTTAGTCTTTTGAAAAGGCAAATCGCATAAAATTAAATCAATTGAATTGTCCTCAATTTCATTCATTAATTTTATGCAATCCCCTAATTTTAATTGTATATTCATTTATTCTTGCTCTCCTAAATCTTCTGTTTCGCCTAGCACTTTATTAATTTCTTTTTTTTCGTCTTCTATAAAATCTTGTTCCATACAATGTAATACTCGTTTTGTTCTTATTTCATCATCTAGTATATAACTAATCATCATTCCATTATGTGCATATATTTTTTCATAATTTGTTTCAATATTTTTTATATCAAAGTAATATGATAAGAAAACGTCATCTTTATATGTATTCTTTTCTAATGATGGATATACTGAAACAAATATATAAGGATTTTCATTTTTATATAGTGTAAATATAGGTTTACTTCTTTCAGATTCATCTAACAATTTATTTAACAATTCTGTGTATGTAGCTTTCTTTTCATCAATTGAAAATTTACTATTTTCTATGATTTTTTCCAATGATTTGAAAATATTACAAACTTCGTTAAAACTTCTATTAGGAAGTGTTTCCATTTTATAATGTAAATCTAATTCTGAAGGAATTACTTCTTGTTTGTCATTTTCTAATCCTTTATATAAAATTTGATAGATTACATCTTTATATTTTCTGTATACGTCTTTTGCTCCTAAAACTCTATAATCATCATAATAGTTTTTTAAAGCTTTTGATGTTTCAAGCTTTGCAAATTTATTTGATTCATTTGCACAACGTAATGTACCTGAAACTAATCCTCCTATAAATGCTCCATATTTTTCTTCATAAGAATTAAGATGAGAATATAGTTCTCTTTGGTGCATAAAAGTTAATGGATAAATATTTCCATCTGCAATATCAGCAATTATTTTATTATTCTGTTCATCTAATATAATATTTTTAATGTAATCTGAAGCCATTCTAAACCTCCATATTTTCTTCATCTTGTTCCAATTTATTGTATTTTTCTTCAAAATGTTCTAGCTTGTCCTTCATTACTTCGATTAATTCTTCTTTTGTTTTTATTTCACTTAAATCTAATAATTCTGTTTCATAGCTTTCCATTTCTTTTGAAGCATTGTTATAAAAGTTATATACAATTTCTAAATCTTCGCCATACTTGACTAAAAATGCTTCTTTAGTTACATCTAAATTTGTTATTGTAGCAAATTCCATTCCATCTGGAATCCTTGAAATTCTTTGTTTATCTTCAAATATAGCCTTTAATTTTGAAAAACAATATTCATTTTCAAATACAAATGTAAATCCATTATCTAAAACTACATTTTTTGACGCTTCTTCAATTTCTTTTAACTCTGCTAAAAAATTTTTTATATCTTCCTTAGTTTCCTCATCATCAAATTCATCTATAATTTCTTGATCAGAATATTCATAATGATTTCTTAGTATTTCAGCTATTTCATTAGGAGAACAACTATCCCAAATCATATTATATCTATCATCAGCCATTTTTTGCGTTCTATCTTCAAGTTTTTTATAATTTTTATTCTCTAAAACTAATTCTAAATATTCTTTATTGTCTATTTTGTATTCAACTAATAAATTATTTATTAAACTATTTATTTGACTTATTACAATATCTTTTCCTGTAATAGCACTTGAAACGCTTAAATCTGTATCTAATATTCTTCTATAAAGTAAATCTAATTTTTTAATATCATTTTTTGCATTTATTCTATTTACTTTTTGTTTTAAGCTATAATCTCCTATTCCAAAAACATTCATATTTTCAATTTTTGCAATAGGTATTGCTAAATGTCTAAAAAAGTCTTTTACATCAGCATTGTAAAACTCAATTTCTGCTATTTTATTTCTAATTTTCTCTTGCTCTCCCTTGCTTGTGCATTTCATTTGTTCAATTATGCTTGCATAATCAAATAAATGTCCTACTCCGTCAATTTCAAGTGAAAATGTTTCCTCTAAATTTATACCTTTTTCTTCAATATATTTATCTAACCATTCATCAAATTCATTCTTTTTCATTCTTGTTCAAGCTCCTCTACCTCATCTAATAATTCTTGTATAGGCTTTCCTTCATAGGATTTAGTGTACTCCTCTAATGCCTTTTTTAGAAATTCTTGTTCATTTTCTTTTGGTATATATTTATAATAATTTCTAAAATCATCTCCAACAGCAACAATAGAAATTTCACAGTTGTTTTCTTTTGGATTATAGTTTAAATAAACATCATAATAATCAGTATCATACTTTAATTCCTTTAAACCAAATATATCCTCTACTTGTCCTGCGTCTAGCGTTGTTAGAGCATTAACAATTCCTTCTTCAATTAATATGCCATCTTCAAACCATAATTCATCTGCTTTTATATTTCTGATAGAATCTATTCTTAATTCGTCTTTCTGAAACAGATTTTTATAGTCATATTCTTTATATATCCAGTCAGCATTTACCATCACACCTAATTCATCTTTTACAGCTTTTTTTAAATTCTTTATATGTTCAATACTAACTAAATATACAAAGTTTTTATATTCTCCAACTGTATTTTGCCATTTTTTAGCAACACAATACTCTTTACCTTTTTCTTTATTAAAATAACCTCTATCGCCAATTTTAGCTTTTTTTAATAATTTATCTATTTCGTCTTTAGTAATATTCATAATTCTTCTTCCTCTTCATCTTCGTAAATTCTATCTCCTGGAATGTAATGTTCAAAATCTAGTTCACAAAGTAAAATGCCATCTGTAATTGTTCCATCATTAAATTTAACAGTATATCTATCATTGAATTTATCTTTACCTCTTTTAATATCAAGTATTTCAACCATTTCCCCATTATGAATAGAATTATCTATTTTAGGCTCTTCCCATATAATTTTCGTAAAGAATAAAACTCTATCATTTGTAGGCATATTTACACTATTTTTTCTTTCAATCTCTTCAATATCTTCTTCTAATGAATCTATTTCAGAACAATAATAATATTTATCATTACATTTTCTAATATTATCATTTTGTCTAACTAACTCATCTTTCATTTCATCTGATAGCATTGAAATAATATCTTCTTTGGTAAAGTCTTCATCAAATAAAAAATTAAAAGCTTCACTTGGATTATCGAACTCTGAAATATTGTAATTATCTAATATGTTTTTAGGTATTTTATTTATATCAAATTTATTCATCTATCTAACTCCTCTGTCGTACCTTCAATTGCTTCTCTATAATAATTTTCTAAATAAAATTGTACTTTTTCAGCCAATTCCTTTATATTATTAAAATCATAGTTTGCTCCTGATGATGATTCTTCTGCAATATATATTTCTTTTTCTTTAGGAAATATTTGTATTGTAATATTTAATTCGTCTTCCATTTTTAGTTTTCCTCAATAATACTTTCTGGATTTCTAAAATTAATTGAAGTACAATCTATTGTATTTTTAGAATATTCAAATAGTTTGTCAATTTTTTTAACTATATCATCATATATTGGAGCTATATCAACAATATTTAATTCAGTAGCTTTAAAATTATACATTTCACATTCTTTGCAAGCAGAAATAGGTTGTAATACACTAAAAATTGTATATTTTAAATTGTTACCCTTTAACCAAAAGTTTAATAAAACACCATTTTTAAATTTAAAAGTTATACTTAAATTATTCCAACTTAAAGAATCACTTTCCTTGTCTTTAATTTTTACATCATTAAAACTTCCCTTCATATAAAGCTTTTTTAAGTATTTCTTTACATCTTTATTTAATTTTATAGAATTAGTCATTATTCTCTTTCTCCTTCGTCAAATTCTTGCTCTTTTGCTGATTCATCAAATTCTTTTGCAAGTAGTTTTTCTTGATATAAGTTTACTGCTTGTTCAGTTAATTGCTCTCTTAATTCAGCATTTGTAGGATAAAACATATCTTTATATTCCTCATCTTTTGTTTTTCTATTAGGGAATTGTAAATATAATTTACCTTCATTACTTTCATTCAATCTAATATCTTTTAAATGGATTCCATTTGCTACAAGACTTACCATTGCTTTTGTTTTTTTAGATTGATCTTTTAATGGATTTGCTTGTGTAACAGTTACACCTGATTTTTCTACTTCAATATCTGGTGCTTCAAATTCTCCTTTTTCCTTTTTATCTTTATAAGCTTGAAATAGCGTATCGCTAATCTTTTTAAATACTTCATTATCAGCATACATTAATCTAGTTGTAATTAATTCGTCTGTTGATTTCTTTTTAAATTTTCTATCAGGGAATTGTAAATATAAATTTCCATTTTCACTTTCATTTACCCTAATTCCATCAATTTTCATTCCATCTACTTCTAATGAAGCAACTGCCTTAATTTCTATCTCCTCATTTTTTACTAAGCCTAATGACTTTACTTTAATACTCATAATTTTACCTCCTAAAAATTTTTATAAAAAAATAGAGAAAAGGATTTACTCCCTTTCTCCAATTTCTTGATAATATCATTTTAACATCTTAAAAACTTAAAGTATACTGCAGGATTTTGCAATGTTTTTGCAAAATTTTATGTATATTTATTTTCCTTTATTTGATAAGAACTTAGCTGAATTAATTGCAAAATCTAAAAATACTGATTCTTTCTTTTCATCTACAGTTCCCAATATATTTTTCAATTCATCAAATTTTGTATTATTTTTAAGTTTAACATCTTTAACATTGTCTAATATAAAATAATCTAAACTTGTTTTTAATGCAATTGATATTTTTATCATTGTTTCTAAACTCATTTTTCTTCTGCCATTCTCAATGTCAGATATAAAAGAAGCTGATACATTTATGTCATTTGCTAAATTTTCCTGCGTTACTTTTAAAAAGTTTCTTCTCTCTCGTATTTTGTTACCTAAACTTTCATAATTTACTGTTACTTCCATATAATATCAACCTTTCTTATATTTAGTTTCAGTATATTATTTTTCGACAAATTTTTTAATATTCTGTTAGCCGTGTTTACTCGCTTGTAGTTATTGATTGCTTTGAAATGCTATATAACAATAGGTTCTTCGACTTCTTCTAATTCTACATCTTTAACCTCAATTATTTCATCAAGATTATTTATACTATCCATCAATTTGTCGTATAGTTTATCAGTTATTTGTTCAACTATTTCCTCATAACTTTTATTCCTAAAATCAATATCTAATAATGTATACATATTATTATTTAATGACATTATCTGTTCTACATTTTTCTTACTTAACACGTCATACAAGTCTTGTCCTAGCATTTCATTTGCGTAACTATCTTCTGTTCCTGAAAAAATATCTTGATCATCATTTTCCATATTTTCTTCGTACATTTCAAGTACATTATCTAATTCACGCTTTACTGATAATGGTATTATTAATTTTGGATTAAAAAACTCTCTTACCTTCATATCAACATAATTATGTGCTTGACTATTTAACTTATTGTATTCTTCTTTTAATTTTTTCTTTTCTTCTGTTTCTTCTTTAAAATCCCATAACTTATATTCTAATGAATCAGCTTCTCCTTTTATTTTTCTATACTTTTCATCTTCAAACAAATTGTTTGTTATTACTTGTAATTGTCTGACTAATTTGTTTCCATTCTTTTGAAATTTTAGATAGCCACTTAATCCACCTTCTACTAAACTGACTAATAGTTTTGCTTTTCCACCTTCATTATACATTTTAGTTAATCCTGTATTTTCCACACTAATAAAGTCTTTTGGATATACATTGTTACTTTCCATTCTTGAATAAACTTTATCTTGTTTTATTACAATACTTTTTACAATTTCATAGCTCATATTTTTAAACTTCCTCCTGTTCTTCTATTTCTTCCTGTTCTTTTACTTTGCTTTCAATAGCGTATTTTACACAATTATTTAGATTATCATTAAAATAATCATCATCTAAAATATCATTAACTATATCTTTTACATTTTCTACTGTTAGTTCTAAAGTATCTGTACTATTATTGTCTAATTGATATATTACTTCTTCTGCAATTGCATTAAATAAATTAGATTCTCCTAATCTCTTAATTTCATTGTAAATATTTGTTTTTTGCTCTAAACTATGTTCCATTTTTATCGTTATAAATTTTAATACATTATCATTTTTTCTTATCCAATTTTCAAATGTTTCTACATTCATATTGTTAATATCTACTATAAATTTTATATAAAAGCCTTCTTTATTATTTTTTATATCATAAGCCAATTTCTTCAATCCTAAGTCTTCAAATTCACACATTGCAATATTATTATCAGCAAAATATTTTTTGAATTTTTCTATTTGTTTGTTTTTCTCCTCTTCACTTAATTTTCCTTTTAAAATAGATATATGTTCAAATTTCATTATTATCAATCCTCCATTTTTTTATTTTACATTACATATTCCTCTCTTCTTGCTTATCTAAGTCATATATTTTTAATCGTTGTGTCATTTTTCTATTATCTTCATATAAATCTATAACTATATTTTTTAATTCTCTATAAGCTTGATTTCCTCCTGAACTCATTCTATCTGTATCAAAATCTAACGCTAATAAGCAATCTTGTATTCTTTCTTTTAAATTTTTCTTTTTCATAAATTCCTCCATATTACAAAGTTTCAGTTTCTTCTTCATCTAAAAAATATTCATTATCTAATGCGTCAATAGAATCAGTTATTAATGCTTCAACTGATTGCCAGTTCAAATCATTAAATATTGTTTCTACAAAATCTTTAAGTGCATACTTTTTTTCATCTATTTTAGCTTTATCATAAGCTTCTTTTACTTTTTCATATATAGTTTGATAGGTTTCATAGTCATCTCCTGGTTTACTATTTTTATCTAGTTTATCTGCTTGTCCTTCTGCTATATAGCAAATTCCATCTTGTCTATAAAAATTGCAAATATTCTTATATATATGTCCTTCTTGAAAATATTCTTTTTCTACTGTACCATCTTCTAAAATATTTCCAATCTTATTTTCTGGAATATCTAAATATTTTCTAAAATAATTAGTATAATCAATATTTTCTGTATATTCATTTTTCTTTCCATATTCTGCTATAAATTTAATACACTCATTATAATCATTAGACTTAAATAAAATTTTATCTTTTAATCTTTTTTCTCTTTCAGTAAAGTGTTCTTTAATATAATCATCAAAAACATATCCATCTCTTCTCAATGCTCTATTAATAATCGTTTTTGTTACCTTTTCCCATTTATCTCCAAAAGAATAACATTGACCATAAATATTTAAACGATCCAGTCTTGTTCTGTTTCTTGCTGTATCAATTGTTAGAATATGTTGTCCTATCAAAAAATCATAAACGTAAAACATATATTCATTTTCTTCTACGATTTTATATTTTTCTACATCTGGAATAACACTTATATCTCCTCTTTCATTCATATATTCTGGTAAAAAAGAATTATCATATAGTCCATCATTTACTTTTGTTAAAATATAACCATTTGATGTTTTTATTTTATTTGGAAATATATCTGTTCCATCATATTTATAATTTTTATCATTCATATTTCTTCTTCCTCACTTTTTTCTTCTTCATTCTGTATTTGTTTATTATCAAAAATCTTTACAATTTCTTGTGTTTTACCACTTTCATCAAACAGTTTTACTTTAAAATCCTTTGTATTATAAAAGGATTCCATATATTCTGGTAATATATCTTGCTCCATAATATTAAAAAATTTCTCTACATCAACAGCAGGAGCTTTGTGTGTTATAGTTACTTCTATTGCAAAATGTTCTATATCATTATTTATAAATAGTGATGTTTCAGTTTTTACTATATCTAAATCTTCAAATTTATACTCATCTAATTTTGCAGTTATTTTGTTGTAGTAATTTATTATTGTTTCATTACCATTTCTATAATTGCTTTTTTTCATACGCTGTTTTCCTCCTTTTCTTCTGTATTTTCCTTATCTCTCAAATAATTAAAATCACATATCTGTAAAAAATCTTTTTCTGCGTCTTCTATAGTAAATTCATTTTCTTCTTTTCCTAAAATTTCAGCATTATAAAGATTTCCCATATATTCTAATTGTTTTTTCCTATCTAATTTTTCAAAATCTTTATATGTAAAATATGCTATTTTATTTTTGTTGCCATTGTTATCTGTATCAATTGCTAAATTTACAGAGTATTGATTATATTTTTCGTTTTTTACAAATAACAATTTATATCTATAACTAATATTGTTTTCAAATTTTTCAGATAAAAGTTCAAAAAACTTTTTAGAGTAATCCATAATGTTTTCTTTTGTCATATTTCTTCTTCCACGCTTTCTTCTAATTCAATATTTAAACCTATGGCGTTATTCAGCAATTCGTAGTATTCATTTCTTAATTCTTTAATATCACTTTCATTTTCATATTTTTTGAAAAAATTTTTTTCTACACTTTCTTTATTATAAATATCGTCATATATATTGTTTAAGTTAGTATTTATTGTTTCACTAGATAAAATATCTTCTTTAATAGTCATATATGAATTAAGTTTATATGCCATTTCGATTCTTGGAATATCAAAATGTTTTTTCTCATATCCTATTTCGTCGTGAGAACTTAAATAAATAGAATATATATTATTTTTATCCCATAAGATAGGATCAATAAAATCATATAAGCGATTTTCTACATCTCCTTTTTTATCTAAAGTAGTTAAAAATATGCAATCTCCACCATTTGAAAATCCATATACATTCCCTTTTTCATCTTTAAAGCAATATTTATATTCATCATTAAAAATATCAACTAATTCTACTTTCAAAGGCTCTTTATTTAGATTTTCTCTACATCTTTCAAGTTTTCCAATATGTAAATCAAGATTTTTATTAAACTCATATCCCCAATATCTATTTTTTTCATCATTGTTAAAATCTCCTAAGCATAATTCAAGTCCAGAATAAACATTTTTAATTGGTTCTATGTTCAACATATAAACATCATATTTATTTTTTTCATTTTTGAATTTTGTTACATTCATTGTTAAGTCTTTACATATAAACTTTCCTCTATCACAAATATCAAGAACATATTTTCTTGTTAATTCTGATGGATTATATAAATAAGGATTTCCATTACCATCTAACATATAAATTTCATCATTATACGTTATCTCACTTACTTCTTCTATTGGTAAAACTTCAGTTCCAACAAATCCAGAATGATAATAACTTTGTGCTTTATCAGAAGCACTTTTAAATTCTTCTAATGTTTTTATATTTTCAAACTCTTTTAGAATCTCATTAAAATCCTTATCGCAACTATCTCCTCTTTTTGAGAAAAGATTAAATTCGCTTTTATCTCCATTAAATTCTGGTGTAGAATATAATTTTTTAGTTTTTGTATCAAAATAATATACTTTTCTTCTAGTCATTATTTCCTCCAATTTCTTCATTACTTAAATCTAATTCTATTTCTTTGTCATATCTATTCATATCACTTGCTATAATCATATCTTTTGAAGCTCCTATTATTAAATTCCCTTCTTTATCTAGGTTATTTTCGATTTCAATTTTATTCATCTTGCAAAATTCCTTTACATCTTCTAATGAATAAACTTTTGCTACTATTTTTGAATCTAGTATTTCACTATCACAATTAAAGCAACAATCTCCTACTAAATCTACGTCCATATCTGATGGTGTTTTATCATCTTCTACTAATAGATATTGGTTCATATATATAGTATTGTTTAAATCTAAATCGCATTTTATAATATATTTATAATCTTGTTTTTCAAAGTTAATTTCTTTTAGTTTTTCATTCATTTTTTACTCCTTATCCGTTGCCCTGTGAACTTCCAAATAAATAAGGAAATGGATTCACAGCATTAGCACTTGAATTTTTATCTAATCTAACTTCAAAATGAAGATGTGGACCTGTACTATTTCCTGTACTTCCCATTGTTCCTAATACTCTTCCTTGCTCTACTGTTTCGCCAACTGTTACTTGTATTGAGCCATTGATCATATGTCCGTATAGAGTATAGAAAGTAGAACCATCATCTCCAGTATGTTCTAAAACAACATAATTACCATATCCAGTTAATCCTGCATTTGCAACTACTACTAATCCTCCAACAGAAGCACATACTTTTGGACTTGCTTTTGATACACATACTATATCCATTCCGTGTGTGTGCTTTTGTTTGTGTAACTCCATTTACTGTTATAGTTCTACTAGGAGAAAACTTTGATGTAATAACATCTCTTGTACTATCCCACTTTTCAAATGGTATATTGAATTTTGCTCCTACATACTTATATGTACCTTCTACAACTTCTACACTTCCACTACCAGAGCCACCTCCAGCACTTGCAGAGCTACCCTCATCATCATCTGTTTTTGATGTACCAAACATTCCAATTAATCCAAATAATCCTATTACAATTATCATAAATCCTATACATACACCAATAATAATTGCCTTTACTTTTAATGATAGAAAACTAAATACTATTCCTGTAAAATCTTTTGCTTTATTATCTGACATTTATCTTCCTCCACCAACTAAATATTCCTTTTCCCAATCTAGTGCTTTTACATTTATTAAGGTATGTCCTGAACCTATAAAGAATAATCCACGTCCGTTTATCTTTTTGACTTAATATTGCTTTTTCTTCCTGATTTAAGTTGTATAAATTAACAACTTCCTCTAAGTCTTTTCCATCTACACCAAAGAAAAATTTATAAGTAGAGTTATCCAAAAAGGCTTGACCATACATACGAACTTCTGGAGCTAAAAAATCCACCAAACTCTGTGTAATAACCATCAATCCACATTCATACTTTCTTGCTCTTTTACAGAAATTTCTTAAAAATTCAATTGTTTGTGGTACTTTTCTATCAACTAACAAATATGCTTCATCACATACAACGTAACATCTTTCTTCACGATTTCTAAATGCTTGATCCTGGCAATATCTTAATATATTAAAATACTGACATCTTTTTACCTTTTCAGAAGCTCCTTGAAGGCTATAAACATCTAAGCATACAAATGAACTGTCTAAATCTAATGAAGTATATCCATTAAAAATTTCTCCGTGATGTCCGATTGAAAGTTCTCTCACAACTGCTCTTATTTCTTCTAATTCTTTTTTGTGGTCTTTATTCGTATTAACTTTTTCAATAAGTAAATTATACAAATCTTCCATAATAGGAAATTCTTTTGAATCTTTATCTGTTATATCTGTTTCATAAGTTATTCCATAAGTTTTATATAACTCTTCTAAAATCTCCATTAATAAACTCATTTGTAATGATGTTATTTCTGGATAATATAATTTAAAAAATGTACTTAAAAAATCTAAATGTAAACCTAAAGCTGACTTGCTAGATGTATATTCTCCATCATCATCATCAAATGCTGTTGCTTCTGGAAGTGGATTTACTTGTAAAGGATTAATTCTTCCTACATTTTTTCCAGTTCCTCCTGAACAGTCAATCCATTTTCCACCTAATAATTTACACATTGGTCGCATTTCTGATTCTGGATCTATTACGAAAATTTTTGTACCATTAAGCCATTCATTTAGCATTATCTTTTTTGCAAGGAATGATTTACCTGAACCACTAGAACCCTCAATAACAATGTTTGAATTAGTTCTGTCATTACCCTTGAAGAATGGAGAAAATGCTATCATTCTTCCGTCTTCATCTGTTCCTAAATAATATCCTTCTACATCAACTAATCCACTACCTGAAAATGGTAATCCTAAGAATAAAGCTTCCAAACTCATTGTTTTATTTGATATTCTGGTAATATCATCATAATATGTATCATAAGGAGAGCTTTGTCTTAAGGCTTTGTCTTGAATAAATGCAGGCACTCTTGCTTTTAATCCCATTCCTGCTATTTTGTTTCTAACCGTTCTGCAATTTTCATTGAAGTTATTGTCTGTTTCTCCAATTGTATTTGAAACGAAAGAAACATTGACGTATGGAATATTATCAACTGTTATGTCTTTTATAATTTTCTCTGCTGATTTAATCTTAAATTCTGCTTGTGTTCTTAGTGCTTCATTGCTTGTTGTATTAAATATGTTTTTATCCGTTGTTAAGCCTTTTGAAACACCATCAACATATTCCTGCACATTTTCTATTGGTGTTACTACTAAACTAACAGTAGTATTTGGAATATCTTTTAAATTTAGCAACCAACCTACATTTACTGCAGATGGATAAGCACTTACATATTGCAATTTATGTTGATATTCTCCTAATTGCACTTTATTATGTTTTAATTCAATACCTTGTGGAGTTATAAGTGCTAACAACTCTTGATTTATAGGCATTGTTTCTATTTCTTTTGTTTTCATTTGTAACTCACTTTCCATTAGCGTTACGCTAATATATTTTTATCATTCGTAAATTCTTATTAAATCTTAACTTGTAATGGACTTTCTAAATAATTTTGATCTTCAATATATGCAATATCTGGATTGTTATAACTATTTATTAGCTGAATTATTAATCTTTCATCTAATACTTCTGTTTTATATCCACTATTGGTTAATTTCATTCTTATTTCACTTATTCTTTTAATAAGTTCTTGCTCTACATATTCATCATTTTCAGCCCATATCATTAAATATATTTCACTTTCTAATGCTTTTCCTGTTGTAGATAAAACTCCAAAACTTCTACTTCTTTTGTCTAATAACGAGAATTTTAAAGCTTCTTTTTCTTTTTCCATTAAACTTGCTTGAAAATCTTGATTCTTTCTTAAATCTATTGGTCTATTTGTAAAGTAAAGTTTTAATGGTTTTAATTCACTTGCAAAATTTCTTGTAATGCTTCGTCCGTGTGCAACTTGCTCATCTTTTGACATCAGCTTGCAATTCTTAGGATAAATTCTTAAATAGCCTAAAACTTTGTTGTCAATTGTATATAAGAAATTCCCTTGCACGTCTTTAACATTTAAAAATAAATTAGCTGAAGTTTTTATATTACTGTTTTTCTTCTTTTTCTTTAAAAAATCAAATATCATAGCTGTTCCTCCTTGACTACATAATGGAATACTCTTTGTTTTTGATAAAACTTAAACATATTACTTATTAATTCTGCTATACAAGTGTTATATTTGTCTTTCATAACTGAAATAAATGTTGCTCCTGTTATCACAATCCATATTCCCAATGCAATTAAATAATTATTAAATATCGTATTAAATATAAGTGCAATAAAAACTGCTACTATACCTGCTATTGCTGTTGTTATCATTTCTTTGATTCCAATACCATTTATAATTTCAACTCTAACTTTTACATTTGCAGGCATATTTATTTGAAATCTACTTTCATCTTCCATATCTTTTGTATTCCTTTCTCCTTCTTTAATAAAAGGTATTATGATAATTCTTCTTCGTCTTGCTCATCTTGTATTTCCTCTGTTTCAGTCATTCCTAAATAATACATATCTCTATGAATATCTAAAAAATGATCACTTAACTCATTTAAAGTTATAGAGCCTTGTTCCAATTGTTTAAAAATTTCTTCTGCTTGCTCGTTGTTTTCAAAACGAGTTAATTCTAATCTGAAATTTTTATTATTTTCTATAAATCCATATTTACTTGAATTTTTTGCTTTTGGATATGTAGCAATAGAATAAATATTCATAAAATCATATACATCTTTCCAATCTTCTATTTGAATATGTGTACCATCTGGCATTTTAGATTTTTTTACAACTTTCACTTTGTATTCCTCCTAATTTGCAACGTGCTTATATTGTGGTTCACAACCACCATCTTTCCAGGGATTAAATATTAAATCTTTATATTCATCATCACTATGTATGCTACCTTTCATTGCTGATGGAATAAGTAGTCCTACACTTTTTCCGATCGTGTTTATCCCAATACATATAATATTTTTCTTCTGCTAACGCTCCACTTGTTATACCTTGACACTCATCATACGCTTTAAATACATCTACATCTTTCTTCCAAGAGTTTAAAAAACTTCCAAAATTTATTTTCTTGACATCAGTTTTTACATAATACTCTCCATCTATTGCTATAGTCCATCTTCCTTTTTTGTCTTTTGCTTCTCTTTCAAGAACTCCATCTGTAACTGTTACTTTAATAGATGAGAAATCTCCAATTGCGTCTGCAGATTTTGTATATGGAAAATATGTTAATACTAAATTTTTAGTTGTACTTATAGTTAATATAAGAACTAAAGCTACTAATCCATTTCTAATTCTAGTTAAATATCTTCTATATTCCATTTCATCTCCAGTTAAAATTTTATATACTGCAACTGCAATCATTAATACACAAGCAAAACCTGCTAAATATCCTAAATAATTTACTATGTGATATATTCTACTCATTTTGTCCTCCGTATTTTAAAATTTATCTTTCGATTGATGATTCTTCATATTCTTTTAATTTACGTTTATATCTTGAAATTTCTTGATTTCTAAAATCTTTTTCTGATTGAATATGAATTACTTTTTTTACTAAACCTTTTCTATAATTTTGTTCTTCTTCTTGATATTCCTTAATTAATTCATTTCTAACTTTTATTTGTTCTTTCGCATTTTCTAATACATCAGTTAAGTTCTGTACTGAATATACTTGCTCTTTATCTAGTGTAATTTGAATAATTGTTACACTTAGATCTTGTATGTGCTTTTTTACTAATTCAATTGCTTTTTTAGTATTGAAGCCATATACATAACTACAACAATCATCATAATCATATTTAGTAGAAGCTATTATTCCCTTTTCAATTAGTTCTTTTGTTTCATATAGCTGATTACATATTTTATATAAATCAATTTCTTTTGTTGTTTTTACTAATCTTCCTTTGTTATCTAAATAAGTTAATGTATAGGCTTCATTAGGGTGCAAAATATTATCTAAATTCTTTCGTATATAAATCATTTTTATCTACCTTTACTAATAATGTTTTTAAAGCTACTAACTGTTCTTGTAGCTGTTGATACTTTTGATCCAAGACTTGAATTTCCACCTGCTGTTTCCATAAACTCTCTTAATAAATGTGGTGTTCTATTTGCTATCATTACAGCTGATAATGATAAGATAATATGTGCATTATTCATTAATAAAATTGAGAATTGCAATAAAGTTAATTGCACTATTACTGTAAAAGCATTTGATATAAATTTTTTTACATATCCATTAAACGCACCACCATCAGAGTTAAGTAATCCAATACAAGCAATTGGAATTGCTAGACGTAATATAAACATTTCGATACCTCTTGTTAGTGTTTGAAAGTATATTAGAACCATATAAATTGCTATTATTAAATAGAAAAATGCTCCTAGTATATTCCAAGCCATATTTCCAATTGTTACTCCCATTGTTTGAAAATCGCCTAACATTCCTATAAATATTGATTGGTATAAGTCATAGCAAATCCAAGCAAATTGTGTATATATGAATCCAAAACAAATCATTATAATTAAAGCTTTTACAAAACCTACCACAACTGTCATTGGACTTACTTCTGGATCTCCGTTTGACCAAGCCATATAGACTTCAATCATTTTCTTAACAAAAAGCATTATTAAAACTGCAATTGCAAAAGTATATACTGCATTATAAATTCCTGAAATACTAAAATTTGAAAGTCCTCTAAAATTTATTTCTATAGCAAAGGCGTTCCAAAACATTACGTCATACACTCCATTAAACCAATTGAAAATCGCCTGTGCTATATAACCAAATAGAAATGAAATTGCTGTTGCTATTAAAACACCTATAACCATATAAATTTCCTCCTATTTTATTTTGGTTCAATTACTATCTCTTCGTCTTCTTCAACCTCTTCTTCAATAATTTCACTATTTTCTTCTTGCTTTATAAATTCATCTGATAATTGTTTTAATTTTTCAAATTCTTTTTCTGTTTCTTTTTTATCTAATTCTTTATATTTGTTTATTTCATCTACTAATCCTAGCAAAGCTTCTTTACTTGTCTTTATTTGAGAAATATAGCCTGACTTTCTAATATTTTTTTGAAGCTCGTCTATATGATGTACTTTACAAAATTGTCTTTCATATTTTTGATATTTTTCTGCTAATTCCTTATGTAGTTCTGGTTCATTTTGACTTGCAATTACTTTTTGATTAAGTTCTTTTAATTCTTTAGCCATAGCATTTTCTTTCCATTTATCGTAAAGACAAGTTAATGCAATTCCAGGTACTCCTGTTACCATTCCAATTAATGCGTAACGCTTTAAATATCCCCAAATTTTCTCTGTATCTTTTACACTTTGCCCTATTTCTTGCGAAAAATTTTCGATTAAAGCCCTTTCCTCTTTTTCAGCTTGTTTTTTACGTTCTTCTAGTTCTTTAATCTTCTTTTGACTTTCTGTTTGATTTTTAGTTTCTTCTTTCTTCATAAGTTCTGGATTATCTTCTAAATCCATTTCATTTAATCTACTTAATACGTCTTTTGATTTTTCGTATTCTTCATCTGTCAATTTTAGATTTTCTTTAACTTCTAAATTCATTCTCTCAATTTGTTCACTTTTTTCCATCTACATTTACCTCCTGTTATTATGAGAAATATCTTCCCATTAGATTTACAATTGTTACAACTATTAAACCAACTACTATACAAACTAAAACTTTTATAATTCCTTTTTTGTGAATTTCTTGATCTCTTTCATCTCCTGTCATAATCTTAAAAACGTGCCATAAAATAAATCCAACTCCAACAAATGGAATTATCCATTGTAAAGTTCCTGTTAAATCCTTTACAAGTTTTAACATTCCTGTACCAATCTTACTGCTTTGGATTTCTCCTCCACCTGATACCTCTGAAACAATATCAGCAAATACTGTATTGCTTAATGTCATTATGCCTAGTCCTAGTGATGTTCCTACTGTTAATAATTTTTCTTTAATTTTCATCTTTCGTTTTCCTCCTATAAATTTCCCTTTGGATATTCGATTGCCCCCTGTCTTTTCATAAAATTCAATCGTCTTTCCTCCAGTTCTTGCTCCTTCTTTTTTTGTTTAAGTTCCATTGTCTGCTTGTCTATATCCCATAATTCAAGTGGTGCAATTCTTTTAATCTGCCTTGCGTTTTCACGTTTTTGTCTTACTTTAATGTTCCAATTTTTGTCGCCTAATCCTAATAGCTTATTAAAATTCCACTTGCTTAAATCAGGTGCATTAGTTATAGCAGGTTCACTTCCAGAACACATAACTAGCAAATATGGTCTTTGTAATCTTAAAATCTCATCTGGTGTTAATAATGCCCTTGAAATTAGATTCATTGAATTACTTCCACCATTGTCTGATTTTTTATCACTACTTTCTGACCAACTTGTTGTTGTATATGTTCCAATTTTTTTTGAGATTTTTTCAGCTGTTGCTTCATTAGATGTTTTTAAATAATTCCAGACATAACAATTGTCTAGTATATTTTGAGCTGTATTATCTCCATATTTTTCATTTAGCTGACTAAATGATTGTACGAATAAGTTGAATCTTATTCCGTCTTCCGTCCGTCCGAACAGTTAAAAAACCACCAAAGTTTGGTATTGCAGAGAAGTTACCTTAACCAAATTCGTCTAATATAAAATTAGTACGAATTTTTAATCGACCCCCCCTCTCATCTGCCATTTCTACGAGCTTTGTATATACTTGATTTATAAATAATGAACAAAGTCCGATAAAATGTGGTTTTTTCATCAGGTAAAATCATAAAAAGTGCTGTTTTTTCTTCATTAAATTTGTTTATATCTATTTCATTTTCAGAAATCATACTTGCTACATAACTATCCATAAAAATATTTAATGTTGAAAGTGCTGATGTATAAAATGACGCTCTAGTTTTGCTCGCCGCCATTTGGGCTGGAGCAAAACTTGCTATTGCAGGGTGTGTTTTATCAACTTCTTTCAAGAAATCCAAATATGTATCAATTAAAGTAGTTTTATCCTCTAACTCTTTACACATTTCTGCTATAAAGTGATAAACATTAGGTAAATTTTGAAGTTTTGGATTTTCAATATTCTCCATTACTACTGCCATAATTGTGGCTCTTATTACAGCTTTCTCTCCATTATTCCAAATTGCTTCGCCATTCCCTTTTACATCTCCAACTAAGCTTTGAACTATATCACTTGCATAGTTTTCAGCCTTAGGTGTATTTTTCTGTTTTATAGCTTCAATTACAGGTTGCAAAAAATTATATTTTGAGCTTTTAAGTGGTGTTTTAAAATCAAGTGTTAATACGTTATAGCCTAATCTTTTTAATTCCACGCAAGTGTATTCAAACAGCTCTCCGTTTTGGATCACTTATAATCATATTTTCGCCTGCTAAAGCTGTATTATTAATACTTTGAAGAACTAAACTTCTGGTTTTTCCTGACCTTGTAGCTCCTATTGTTAGTGAATGTAAATCATCATCTATAAAATAAACCTCTTCAACTTTTCTTACTTTTATTGATGGTATTTTTAAATACTTTGATGTTTTAAAAACTCTTATATGCTTTATATATGGTTTTATAATTTTTCTATCTTTCTTTCCTACAACTAAGCCACCTTTTTGAAATATTGGTTTTCTTAATTCTTCTGGTAATGTTTCTACTTCTAAGCTAACCTTAACATTTTCATCATTGTCTGATTTTTTAATTATTTCTTTATCTTCTGTTGATTTTTCTAATAATGCTTTTATTGTAGGATTTTCAGGATCTATTGTATTGATTCCAAACACCTTATTAAAATCTTTCTTTTCTAGCCACCAAACAGAACCGTGTTGTGTCTGTTTTTGACCTACTGGAACAGGAATCTCAATATTATTAGTTACTTTGTATGTTTTGCTATGATAATCTTTTGTTCTAAAAAATTTGAATATTGAAAATGTTGCAAATAGCATAAAGCTTATAATTGTTAAAACAAAAATCTGAACACTTTCCTTAGAACTTACACCTGTTTCTAAAACTCTAAAAACATTTATTTTCAAAATTTCTTCTGGTTGTTTTAAAAATATTTGCACTAAACAAAAGGTAATTATGCTCGATAAAAATACACTAATGAGAAATGCAAATATCATTCCTATTATCTTTAAACTTAATCTTTTGTTCATTATTATTTTTCTCCTCTTTTGTATGGTTTATCTAAACAACTTTAAATACTGCAACCTTTCTATTTGAATACTGACAAACTCTTTTACCTATTGTTTCAACTTTTCCTTGTTTTACTAATTCTGTTAATCTAGGAGAAACGAAATTTCTTTCTGTACTCGGAATTAGTTTAAGTTCATATAATTTAACTGCAATTTCCTTAGCTGTCATTCCTTTAGGATTGTTTCTCAATATGTAAATGATTTGATCATAGCGTACTGGTTGCTTTGGTATAATCTTTTGATAGCTTTCACGCCTTGTTTCATCAGTTATCATTTCATTCCCCTTTCAATTTGAAAAAATGATAATTATAACTACTCCTGGCAATCCAAAAAATGCTGTAATTATAATTGAAATCCAATTTATTTGTATTGGAATTTCTATAAGCTTTAATACATACAATGCAATCAAGCCTAAAATTGCATTAATCACTACTTGAATGAAAGTTTTATATGAATAGCCAAATATTCTAAGTAAAAGTCCATAAAAAAGTAGTGCAATTATAAAAATTAAAATGTTTATCATATCATTTGCCTTTTTAAATTGATACTAAAATTGTTATTTTGGTTCTTCGTGAAACATTTTGTATTTATTATCTGTACTTTATAGGTATAATAAGGGTTTGCAGAATTTGAAAAATCGTATTTTTGTATCAATTATCTGTACTTTTATGTTAAAAAAATATTTTTATCTTTCTAATCCCCAATCAATATTTCCCTTCATTCTATTTTTTAGATATATTTCCCTTTTAGCTTGCTTAGATAAGTTATTGTTGTTTCTTATTCTATTATAATAAGCATTATGAGATATATTCTCTTCTGATAGCATTTGAAAAATATCTTTTATAATCTTCCTTGCATTTTGACTTTCTAACCTTTTTATAAATAAGTCTTCATTAGCCTTTTTTATTCCTTGATTTTCTGCAAATTGGATTTTTTTATTTTCCCATTCTTCCCTTTTTCTAATATATTCTTCAAAACCTACTTCTTTTACAAATTGCAATATTTGATTTCCTATTTTAGTAAACATTTCATTTTCTGCTATTCGCTTTACTTTTTCATATTCTTTTTTATTATTTATATCAGCAATAATTCTTGATACATTTATAGATGTTTGTATATATTCATCAAATTCATTTCTACAGTCTTCTGATGTATTAAGAATAAGTTTTGATAGTTCATTAATATACATCTTTATTTTAGGATTTTGGTATTTATATTTATATCCATTTTCAAAGTTGTTTGACTTACTTTTTAACTCTGTTATCTTATTTAAAATTATGTCGAAATTCTGCTCTTTAAACTTATTAGATAATACAGGTATTCCAAAAATATCTGGCATTATTTCTCTAAGATTGTTTTCAATATCTATATGTTCATTATTTTTTTGCTCTATATATTTTTCTAAATCTTTTTTATAATTAAATACTTTCAAATTTGAAAAATTAGCTAAAAATTCAGCTGTATCTAAAAAGGAATTTTTTCTATATAATATTGATTGTTCTCCACAATTTTTAAATTCATATTTATCTGTATCTATTTTTCTTATCTCTGCAAAATTATTAGGATTCTCTATATCACAAATATAAATACACTTATCCAATTTTAAATTTTTCAAGTTATCTATAATAACTTTTTCTTGTTCATCTGTATCAATAATTCTTAGAGTAATATCTGGATTCTCATAAAATTCTTTTAAGTCTTCTTTATATTTTAGCAATTCCTCATTTGTTAAATTTGCAATTTCTTTTTTTGAAACATTTTTTATATCATATAAGCTTTTTAGTTTTTGCTTAAATATGCTTTTAGATAATGTTTTTCTGATTCTTTTATATCTAACAAATGGTTTCTTTTGAAGCTCTAAATGCTGATTTTTATTCCAAAGTAACAGATGACAATGTGGATTACTTTTTTTTGAATGATATGAAGCAGTCCATTCTAAATTTTCAGGTTTAATGTCAAATTCTCTACCTATTTCTTGTACCTTTTCAAGTAATAAATCCTTCCAAGCTTCTTTAGTTGTATATCCATATTGAATAGCGTCAGATTCACTAAGTGAAATTACGGTTTTATATATATCAACTCCATTTAATGTTTTACTTGCTACATACTTTTTTATATCTGATAATTCCATTTTTTCTACATTAGAATTTTCATTAATATATCCAAATAATCCGTGAAAATTCTCTCCAAAATCTGTTCCAGGTCTTGTAGCAATATAATCTTCGTGTAACTCATCTAAATACGCTTGTATTCTTCTGGATCGTCCTTTATTATCATATTTCTTATATATTTCTTTTTGATTGAGCCATTTAAAGAAAACTCCATCACTAAATCTATCTTTATCCATATTACAATTATTCCTTTTATAAAATTTCTTCTTCTGTTTCTTCTTTAATATTCTGTCTTTCTTTTACACGTTCACAAAGTTCATTTTCAATTTCGTCCCAATGTGCATTAAAGAAATTCTGGTCTTCTTTTTTTACACAATCAGATATAGTAACTAAAGTCATATCATTTCCGTTTTCAGGATCGTGTATTCTAAACAAACCATTAAACATTGTTCTTTCTTTTAATATAGAAAAATATATATAATTATCTGATCCAAACTCTATTTCTTCAAATTGAATTTTATATCTATTATCTTCATAAGCGTCTTGTACCTGTGCTATTTCTTGCCAGTCCTCTGGATCTATTAAAGTTTTTACAGCAATATATGAATCATTAAATTCACGAAGCATTGTATTAAGGTCTGCAACAAATTCAATTATTCTTTCTGGTGTCATATCTTTTCTAGTATTGCAAAACCAAAAATTACAATGGTCAGTATTTCCTATTAATGTTATATCTTTATTTTTCAAATCTAATTCAATCCAATCTCTCCATTGTCTATCTGTATTTTTTGCACATAAAGCAATTTTATTTTCAGAATATTCTCTATATTTAAAATAATATTTTTTACATATATCTTTAAATTGTTTTTTATAATCTTTTTCCATAAGCTACTCCCTTAAATTAAATTTTTAAAATTCAAATCCTTAGGCAAAATTCTTGTAATATCATCTTCAAAATATGGAGATTTTATTGCTTGATAGCCTAACTTATTTGCTAAATTTATTTTATCTTTTATAAATTGCTGATCATCTTCACTATTAAAAATATATGCTAAAACATAAGCTTGTAAAAATATTGATGAAAAACTTGCTTTTGCACTTTTGCTAAGTAAAGCAATATGTCTTTCAAATTTTCTACCTAATTTTTCATCTATAACTTTTTCTAACATTGTTTCTAATTTGCTAACACTTTTTTCATTAGTTTTCATTTCAAGATATTCTTCTAATGCTCTGTTTATTATTTCACTTTCAGTTGCTTTTCTATCTTCTTTTGCTATAGAAGCTACATATTTTCTTAATGCGTCTTTTAGATTTTTAGGTACAACAGCATAAACTTTTTCTGTTCTACTTTCATCTTTTTTCTTAACAATTTTATTACTCAATTTAATCTCTCCTTGCTTCATCTTTCGTGTCCCCTTAATTTCCAAAAAGAAATTAAGGGCAGGATAAGGAAAGAAGTGTCTTTCCTGGCGACAGCTAGAAAGACAAGCTTTCTACTCCTCTGCTACACTATCATTTATGCAGATATTTTACAGAGTGCGTACACTTCGGTGTATTTTTTACACTGTCTGTTCCTCCAAAAGTGCTATAATATAGTCTTTGCAGTCTTTGGCTGTAACATTACCATTATTGATTTTATTAAAGTATTTCTTAATTTCGTCTTCAAAGAAAATAACTCGTATTTCTAACTTTTTATCCTTTTCTTTCACTAGAATTTGTTTCATTAATTCTTTTGTTAATTCTCCACTTTCAGAAGATTTTTTAATTTTCTTTGACATAGCTTCAGATATTTTTACATTTTCTTTTTCAATAATATTTGCAATATCTCTTTGCTCTTTTTTACTTAGAAAACTTAAATTCTCTCCTGTTTTTAGATTAATTACTTTATCATCAACCATTTCTCCAAGAGGTGCTATTAAATAATTTAATCTTATATATCTTTGAATGTTACCATTACTCATTTGATTTTCTTCTATCATCTTTTGCTGAATAGTATCTAATTTATCTACATTGTCTTGCATTATTTCATTTTCTATTTTAGAAGCTATCTTTTCATTTTTTAGACATTCTTTTCTAATGCTTAAAGCTTTTCCTCTTTCAGTAGGCATTACATCTCTAACCATTAAATTACTATCTACCATATATAATCTAGCTTCATCTTCTGTCATATTTTCTTTTACAATGCACTTAAATTCAGTTAGTCCTGCTTCTCTTCCACATAATCTTCTATTATGACCAGATAAAATTTGATATTTTCCGTTTTCAGTTCTTCTCACAACAATTGGCTCTATGATTCCATTAATTTTAATACTTTCTATCATTGTATTTTTTCTTGATTCTGAATACATTTTAAAAGGTTGATTAGGAAAATCTTCTAAGTCTTCATCTTTTATAATCTCGTATTTTTCATCTTCTATATTTTCTATTTCTGTAACATCTTCTTTTTTATCCTCTACTATTTCTATCTCACTTTCTTCCATTTCTTCAAGATCATCAATATCATTCTCATCAAATCCTTCTGTATCTATTTCGTCATTATAATCTGCTTCAATTTCTTCTGGTTCATCAGGTTCTTCTTTAATGTCTGCATAATTAATTTTTTCTTGTAATTCTTCCTGTTCTTCTTGAATTTCTAGATTTTGCAAATCTTCATTTTGTTCTGTTTCTTGAATCTCTTCTGAATTTTCATAGAATACTTGCTCAATTTCTTCATCAGTAATATTAGTTTTATCAACTAACTCTTTAATTTTTTCTAATTCATAGCCTTCATTCCTCCAATTTCTTATTTTTTTCATCTCTTCTAACTTTAGATGTTTCTCTAATAAAGTAGCCATCAATTTTTCCTCCTTTGTGCAAAAAAGAAAGCTAAGATTTCTCTCGCTTTCTTTAAATATAATTTTTCATATTAATATTTTAGCACTTGAAAAATTGAATGTATACTGCAGGATTTTGCAAAGTTTTTGCAAAAATTTATGTTTACTTATTGTCTTCTCTTAATTCTATTAAACCTTGAACAATATTCTTAACAAAAACATTAGCCATTTGTTTTTCATCTTTATTTAGTATATCAATCATTTCTGTAATTTCTTTATTAGTAGCTTCACTTGTATCTAAATTTGGAAGTTCATCACTAAATAAAAAATCTAAGCTTAATTTTAATTCATTTGCTACTTTAATATAGAAAATTAAACTACCACTTTTTATTCCAGTTTCTATATTAGATATATAATTTGCTGAAGAATCAACTTTTTCTGCTAGTTCTTCTTGTGTAATTCCTAATAAAATTCTTCTATCTGCGATTTTCTTTCCAATCTTTTTATAATTCATAACATTTCCCTCTCTCATAATATTTTTAATTATATTATGAGCAAGGAATATTTTGAATATTCTATTGCTATTACTACCAACGCTAATCGGAGTAGTTACAATTCTAAAAATAAGCAACTCGATTTTAGTTACTTTCAGCAATTATATCTTTTAAAACATTTTCTTTTAACTTATGAAAAAATTCTTCCTGAATTTCATCTTTATTTATATTATAATTTAATTTTCTTATTGGATTTTCTCTTGTATAACTTTTCTCTATTACTTCTTCAATCTTCTCTCTTATTTCATTTATCATCTTATCTGTCAGTCCATTTTCTTCTTTCAGATAATTGTATAAATCATCTTTTACTTCTGTAGAATATTCTAATTTATTTATTAATAAATGCCTAAGAACATACCCTAATAATGCAACATTATATGGTTGTTTTATATTTCTTATATCTTTAATTATTGCATTCATTTGTTTGGATATTATTCTTGTCATATCCTCTTCATTTATTTTTGTTGAAGTTTTATAAGCTTCTTCAATATAATATAAAATATATTTTCTTTGAACATCATTTAAAAGTCTTGAAGAAATATATTTTACTCCTAATTCATAAAATCTATCTACTTCCTGATCTGTTTTTATCCCACCTGTAATTACTATTACTGTAGGAAGTTTTAATTCCAAGCTATGACATCTTTCAAGCATTTCTAATCCTGTAATACCTGGCATATATTGGTTTAAAATTATAAAATCTGGTATTTCCTCTTGTATCTCTTTAAGTCCTTTCTCGCCAGTTCCAACAGTTTTCATTCTAGTAACAAAAGGACAATTCTCTTTTATCATTTTTTCTGTTTGTTTTGCTAATGGTTCTTCATCTTCTACTTGAAGAATATAAAAGTCTTTTTTCATAAAAAACTACGCCTCCTAGCCATATATTTTAACACATAATCGTTATAAAATAAAGTATTTTGGTGAAAAATGTTTGATTGCTTAAACAAGTCAGAAACCTTTTTTTGGTATAATTTGTTGTGATTATATCTATGAGAGGGGATATTTTGATGGAGTTATCTGAAGCAATTGTATTAAGAATAAAACAACTTTTAAAAGAAAAAAATATGAAAACCTATGATTTAAGCATTAAATCTGGCGTACCTCGTTCTACCATATCTCTTTTCTTAAGTAGAGAAACGAAGACTATACGATTAGAAAATTTGCTATATATTTGTGAAGGTTTTGGAATAGAATTAAAAGATTTCTTTGATGATAAAGTATTTACAAATGTTGAAGCTAAAAATTGGTTAAAAAATCCAGAAGAATAATTATAACTCTCCTGGATTTTTATTTACCTAAAATAGAAATTTGATTTCTTCATTTATAATTTGCAATTTTGCATTAAATTGTTTTCCAGACTTTGCTTTAAATCCTCTTATTTCAGTTGTTACTCCATTTTCTAATAACTGCTTAATATTTGTTTTTGATATTTTCTTTCCTGCTATTGTTTTCCAAACAGAAAATTTACAACCTTCTTTAAATCCAGAACAATAAAAGGATTTATTTGATTCTATAATGTCTTTCCCACATAAAGGACAATGTCCTACTATTGTCTTTTCATTTTTATAATTTTTCTTTAATTTGAATTTTGACACATCTTTTGTTGCTATAACTTTTTTTATATCTAAAAGAATAGAATCTAATAGCTTATTTTGGTCTGCTTTTCCATCTCTTATTTCTTCCTGAATAATCCACCATTTTGCTGTTAAATCTGCTTTTTTCCATTCGTCTGGCAATATATTATAATATTCTCTCCCTAGTTCTGTCGAAATTACTTTGTCTTTTTCCTCTTTAATATAACCTCTTTTTATAAGATTTTGTATAATACTAGCTCTTGTTGCACTTGTACCTATACTTCCGTTTTCTCCTTCTTTATCTTTATCCTTACGTTTTAAGATTTCTTTTATTTCTGGATCATCAACGTATTTTGATATTCTAGTCATATCTTCTATTAAACTGGCTTGTGTATAGCGTGCAAGAGGTTTTGTTTCTATTTCTTTAATATCACTTTTATTTATTGTTCCAGTATATAATCCTTCTGAAATTTTTGATAATACTGATTCTTGATTTTCATTATTAGTTTTGTATAAATATTTATTAAATCCTTCATCTAGTATTTTCGTAGAACTTGCTTTAAATTTATATCCGTTTTGTTCATCTGTTCCTAAATATGTAATTTCTTTTTTTATTGGTCTGATAAACTGAATTAAGTAATACATACAAATTTCTTTATATATCTTTTGCTCTTTATCATTCATTTTAGATAAATCTATATCTACTGATGTTGGTATTATTCCGTGATGGGCTGTTACTTTACTATTATCAAAACATTTTGAATGTGGTAAATTACTATAATCTAAATCAAGTTTTAAATCAATATTATTTAATACCTTTTTTATAACTCCTGGTGCTTCTTTATAATGCTCTTCATTTAAGTATTGACTATCACTTCTATTATAAGTTATAGCGTGATATTTTTCTCTTAAATCTTGTGTTATTTTTAAAGTTTCATTAGGCTTAATTTTGTACTTTTTGCTATTATGAGATTGTAGTTTTGTCAAATTAAATGGTAATGGTGCATTTTCATTTTTTATTTGCTTTGTTATATTTACTTTTACATTTTTATTTATAAATTTATCTAATATTTGCTTTAACTCATTTTGATTCTTATAAACAATATTATCCTTGTTTTCAAGTTTTGCTTTAATAATATTACCATTTATATTTATATCTACATATCCATCATAATACTTTTCTTTTATATGATTTTCTATTGCTAAATCTCTATTTACAACTAATCCTAATGTAGGTGTTTGTACTCTTCCTACTGATAATGTTGTTCCATTTAATATTGAAAAATATCTACTCAAATTTATTCCTACCATATAATCTGCAATTGCTCTTGCATTTGCACTTTTACCCCAAGTTTCATATTTTGAATTAGGTTCTAAATTCTTTAATGCTTTCTTTAAATAATCTTCATTAAATGCTGATGTCTGGATTCTTTTTACTGTACCTTTAAATTTACAGTATTCAATTATTTCATCAATTAGTAATTGTCCCTCCTCATCAATATCTCCTGCATTTATAATTTCATCACATTCATTGATTAATTTTTTGATAACATTAAATTGTTTTCTTGTTTTATCAATAGGAATCTTACCCCAATTTTTAAAATATATTGGTAATTGCTTCATATCCCAATTTTTATTTTCTTCATCATATTCTTCTGGTGCTTTCAATCTTAATATATGACCATAAGCCCACGTTACTACATAATTACCTTTTTCAAAATATCCGTCATTTTTATTTAGTTTTCCATCTATTGCATTTACTATTGATTTTGCAAGTTCTGGTTTTTCTGCAATTATTAAACTTTTCATCTGTACCTACTTTCTTAGAGATAAATTATTTTATCATTTTTATCTCTAAATTTATTTTTCTTGTTTTGCTTTTTTACTTCTTCACATTTTCTTATATACTCAATTTCCTCTTGCTTTTCATATTCAATTTCTTTTGGTGTCTTACTTCTTTTACCTACAACCACACAAGCATATACAGTAAATGTTATTCCAAAAAGCACTAAAAAAATTAATACTTTTATAAAAACAGCCATTTTTCAACCATTCCCCCTGATTCTTTGATAAAAAATACACCGAAGTGTACGCACTCTTTAAATCCTCTTAACATTTTACTCTCTAACAGAGAACTAGAAAGCTTGTCTTTCTATGTGTTGACAGAAAAACCTCCGTTTTTCTTATCCTGCCACTAAATTTCTGACGAAATTTTAGTGAAACACGCAAGTTGCTTAAGTTTCAAATTATTTTTGCATACTTTACAAATATCCGTCTTATTAGATTTTGTACCAAATTCTTTATTACACAACTTGCACTTTTTGATTTTATAACTTCTTAAAACTAACATTTCTCGATTCCAATATGAATATTTACTTTTTAAATATTTTTCATATTTCTGCTCTAATTCTATTTTTTGTTTTCCTGTTGAATTGTCAAATTCCTTATGACAAATATCACAAAGCTCTAAAATATTTTCTTCAATACCAAGTCCACCAAATTGTCTTGCAATAAAATGTGCATTAGGTTGTCCTATTCCTCTTTTATTTTTGCAATTTACACATACCCCATTATCTCTAATTGCAACTGATATTTTTACATCATAAAGAATGTCTGTTGGATTCTTTTTTACTCTTTGACGCAATTTTCTAATTGACCTCACATATTATCACTTCTTTCTCTTTTGTTTTTATCTTAAATTATAGTTTTAGTGCATAAATTCCAAATACTCTTACTGCTAATTCTTCATAAAGTTCATTTCTTGCATAATAAAATGTTCTTCCATATCCTAAGTTGTGTTCATACAAAAATTGTTTTATTTCTTTGCCTTCCATATACACTTCTGATAATATTGCAATTTTCAATTCGCTTTTAGGTTTCATAGAAATTTCTGTTTCTTTTATGTATTCCTTAAATGTACTTTCTAAAAAGTTTAAAAATAATCTAGTTTGTAAATGTTTTTTATATAAGGATTCTAAATAAATCTCTTTGCTTGCAAAAACTTCTTCCATCATTCTTTCAAGCTCTTTTTGTTTTGCCTGGTCAATTTCTTCTTTACTAAACTTTACATTTTCAACTTGTGCTGTAAATTGTTTTAAAGTTTTGTAATTTTCCAAAATAACAATTACATTATTTATACATCTATCAAAACTCATCTTTCTAACATCTATTTTAGATAATTCTTCTTTAATGATTTCTCTCATTTTTTCTAAAAATTCATTATTAGTCTGATTCATTTCAAATCCTCCCTAACTTATTACTCTCAACTCCTATCTTCCAAATATATACTGAAAATTCTTCTGTCTTCATCATAATAATAATTAGAAATATTTTGCTTTAAAACTTTATCATTTAAAGCCATTCTTAATCTTTTACGAATATTTTCCTCTGAATCAAAATAGTATAATCCGAAATATATCCAATCGTTTTCTCCAACTGTGTCTAAACATATTCTTATAACTCTTGTTAATTGAATATCTTTATCATTTGTGATCCTAAAATCATATTTTAATAAAAAATCTTCTAAACTAACTTCGTCCATTTTGACCTCCAATTTTAATAAAGATGTTTAGCCTTATACATATCAATATCTTTTTCAACTTGTACTATTTTCTTTTGATAATTCTCTTCAGTATTTGGAACGCTGAATTTGCATTTTTTACAATCTTTAACTTTCAATATGCCACAAACATAATCACTTTTTTCATATAAACAACTTTTTCCATCAAGCTCCTTCATTGTTTCCCCTTTCTACCTTTCTTGAAATTCTTAAAAATATTAGGTTTATCATTGGAAGATGACAATAAATTATTTTGGTTTTCTAACAATAGTTTTTCATTCTTTAAAGCTATTTCTCGCCAAACCTCTTTATCTTCCTGCTCCTTATTTTTTTCATCTTTCCAAATCTCTGCTTGTTTTTTCCAATCTTCGGCTTGATTTTTATAATATTCTAGCTTATCTTTGTACCACTCTTTTTCCTTCTGTAAAACCTTAACTTCTTGCTCTAATATAATTTTATCTTTTTTTACATTCTTCCTTTTAGATTGGTCTATTTCAGCAAATCTTCGCCTTAAATATTCTGCTCCTTCCGTATTTATTACATTTTTCCCCTTTTCATTTTTATACATATATCCTTTTTCTATTAGTTCTTTTTTGTAATGAGCTAATAGAGATAAAGATTTATTAAACATTATACTTATCTCTTTTTGCGTATAACTTTTTTGCTCCATTACAATTCCTCCAATTTCTTTTGTGTTAAGATCTAGTCTTGTATGTTTTTTATATAATGCTTATAATCTTCTTTACATTTATATAAAAATTTTCTGGTAAAACCTATTTTTAGGAGTAATATAATTCGTTCTCTTTTAAATAATCTGTCCGTCTTCTTGAATATTAGATTTATTATTAAATAGATATTTCTAATAATGATATATGGTAAATTTAATATAAATTCTAATGCTACAAGTAAATAGAATAAAACAAATCTTATTACTCCTAATGCCTTTAATTGAATAATAATCTGTTTCATTTCTAACTCCCAAAAATATAAAAAAACATAAAATTATACTATCAATCTATTAATTCTTCCTGTAAACAAGCTATCAAATAGCTCACAAATCTTTCTAAGTCGGATTTATCAACGTATTTCATTGCTTTTTTATATCTAAAATTAAAATTTTCTGTGTTTAATTTGTAAAGTAAAAAATTATATGGACTTTTAGAAAATTCATCTATAACGTAATATTGAATAAGCAAATCTTTTTGTCTTTCTTCTGTCATAATCTCAAATGTTTTTTTATCAGTCATATAAAGTTCTAATTTTTTAAGTGTATTGATTACTAAAAACATTCTAGCGTGTTCTTTTTGCTCTTCTTCTGTTAAAGAAAGATCCAATTGTTTTTTTAGCTCATATTTATTTATATAATTAAATATAATATTAAGTGTAGTGTAGTCTAGTGTAGTGCCATTTGGCTCTTGCTCTTTCTCTAAATCTAGTTCTTTCTCTCCGTTACCATTACGTTTCATTGGTGTTACATTGTAACGCTGTGTCTTCAAATCCAGATTTTGCAATATTTTCAAATTTTCATCTGTTACATCTTGCGTTACATTATCGTTACATTGTAACGCTTTTGAATTTTCCACATCTAATTCAGAATTGCCTAATATTTCGCCTTCAATTTGTAACTGATTATTGTTACATTGTAACGCCTTTTGTCTTTCTCTGAATCTTCTTACTCTATCTGTACTACTACCTTCTGATCCAATTAAATTTTGTAATGATAACAAATATAATGAATTATCATCAAGTCTTTCAATTGCTCCTGTTTTTAATAATACATTTATAAGTAATCTTACATTATTAACTGGTTCATCTATTAGCATTGCAATTTCTTCTTCTGCAGATGGTAATAATCTTTCGTATTTCAAAAAACCTTCTGTTTTTAAACTCATTAACTGTATTTTCAAATAAGTTATTAACAAACTATCCCCTGCTGGTAATGATTTTAGATATTTTTCAGTTGTACCACTAAACCAATCCTCTTTAAGTTTTAACCAAAAATATCTTTTTTGCTTACTACTTTTCTTTGCCATAATAAATTCTCCTTTTCTCTTGTATATTTTTAAATTCTTTTGCTTATCTTAAATAATCCCTGATTCTTTGACAAATTATTAATGGTCTTCCATATAATAATTCTTTAAATTCTAAATACCAATTAACCAAATCTATATCTTTATCATTTTCAATTAAGAAATCTATTAGCTTTCCTGCTGTACTATATTTCTTATTTAATATGAATTGATATATAAACCTTAAAAACTCTTTTCTAATAAATTCGCTCATAGTCTTCTCCTATTTTGCTGTAATAAAAAATTATTACTTTTTTAACTTCAGCATATTTTTTGTATCAATTATCTGTACTTTTTATTTAAAAATAAAATTCTATTTTTATAGAATTGTCTTACTTTCGTATCAATTTACTGTACTATATATGTAAAAAATAAATTGTTACAAATTTTAATATATTATTTTAATTTGTATCAATTGTCTGTACTTCTCTTTCAAAAAAAATATGCTTTTCGCCTTTGTTTAGCCATTTACCATACTTTCCCCTCCCTTACACATATAATTTAAACTTAAGTTCAATAAAATATATATCACTCTTCTTAAAAAGTGTCAAGATATTTTTTAAAAAAAGTACAGAAAATTGATATTATTTTTTAAAAATGCTTGATTATTTTTCTTTTTTTCTTTATAATATATAAAGGTTAATTAAATGAAGCACGTTTAGGTTGTTGTTTTTTACTTTAATATAACTACAATTTAACTTCAATTCAACTTAAATACATATACCCAAATTAACTGAAAGGAGTTTTTTTAATGCCAAAAGATAACAAAGATAATAATTCAAATGATATTATATATAATTCTAGTTTTGGAAGAAATCTTGAAAAACTTTTAGATCAATTAGATATTAAGAAGGTCGACCTTGCAAAAGCAATTGGTGTTACAAAAGGAACTATAACCAATATATGCAAAGGCTATAACTACCCTCACGTTTCAACTGTATTAAAAATCTGTAATTACTTAAATGTTGATATTGATTTGCTTACTGATTCTGATCCTAAATTAAAGATGTTAGGAGAATCAGCACAAGCATATTCTTCTTTAAAAGAAGCGTTAGTTAGTATTGGTGCATTAAAAGAAGATGAAGATATAAAAAAAGAACATATTGAATTATTTGCAAAATTAGTTAAGGATAATAAAAAGCTTTATCAAGAGCCTGATAAAGCTTTAGAATCTGAAAAACTAATCGTTATTCCTGTTGAAGACTTGCCTGATAATGATTAGTATTTCTTCTTTTGTATATCCGTCCTTTAATAATGATTTGTAGAGTTCGTAGAATTTGATGAAGTTTTCATTTTTTTCGACATTTTTCGCACTCATCTTTCCCCTGCCCATATTATAGCAGAATTTTCCAATTTTTTCAAGTTTTATGTATACTTTAATAACTGCAAGCCAAGTGTTTTAGCTTGCAGTTGTTTTTTTATGATGATAAAGCAAATTCTTCAAATTTTTCGACAACATCACTTTTCATTTGTCCTGTAACTCTTACATATATCTCATAAGTTGTCTTTATTGTGCTGTGTCCTAATCGTTTTGAAACAGCTTTTATATCTGCTCCTGCTTCTATTAATCTCGTAGCGTGTGTATCTCTAAAATCGTGAAATCTACAGTTAATACCTAATTCATAATGAATTACTTTAAAAGGATATTTACAAGTGTCTGTTCCTTCAAATACTCCATTATGTTTTACGAATACTAAATTGGCTTCAGGTAAACCAATATTTAGTTCAGTATAAGCATTTAGAATTTTTATTTCAGGTTTATTATTATAATAATTCTTTGTTTCTTTCATATAGTGCTTCATATATAAATCGCCATATTCTTCTTTATCTTTTTCTTGTTCAGCTTTATATTCTTTTAATGCGTTTACTAATGTATCTCCAATTTCAATTGTTCTATAACTTCCCTGTGTTTTACAAGTGCCAAAATACCATACTGTAGTTGCTTTTCCACTTATATGTCTTCCGTGTGTAGCTCCGTTTTGATTCTTTTTCAAAATATTCTTATTAACTGTTAATGTCTTATTTTCTAAATCTATATCATTCCAGGTTAGTCCAAATACTTCTGAAACTCTTAAACCTGTGTAATAAGCTGTTAGTATTGCATAATAAAATGCGTGATTATTTTCAAATCTTTCAAGAATCATTTGAATTTCTTCTTTACTAAATATATGAGCAGGATCTTCTTCTGGTACATCATATCTTGGTATTTTAACTTTTATAGCAGGATTTTCTTTTACAAAACCTACTACATCAGTTGCATAAGCAAAAGATGTTTTTAATACCTTTAAAATATTTTTCATAAAGTTTTTTGAAAAAGCCTTTTCTACATATAAATTATTTAAAAATTCTTGAAGTGTTGCTGTTGTTATTTGTGATAACCTATAAAATCCCAATCTTGGTTTGATATGGTTTTTTATAATATTTGAATACGCCTGTATCGTATGATACTTCAAATTAATCTGACAATGCTCTTTAAGCCAATAATCCAAATAATCTGAATAGGACATTGTATTTGGCGTAAAATTATGTCCTGTTTGCGTATATTCGTTATACGCAATTATGCCTGCCTTCTCTGCTTCTGCTTTCGTTTTAAAGCCTGATTTGTTGATGTACTTTCTAACTCCATCAACAGGTGCAATTTCAAATTGATATTGAAACACCTTACCCCTTTTTCTTACATTAACCATTTTAATCGCTCCTTTACTAAATATTTTAGTAAAATGAAACGTATACAATAAAAATGCCAGTACCGATCGAAATACTGACATTTAATTTATAATATTCATAATTTGTTCGCAAGGAGCTTTCTACTGATATAAAAGGGGTTCAAAGTTTTTTGTGAACATTTTTATATGATTGCGAACAAATTGCGAACATTTTGCTATATTTTAGTGATTTTTCAATTTTATGCAATCGCTGAAAGTGTTGATATTACTGGTTTTTCCCACAGCAGTTCTTATATTTCTTACCACTTCCACATGGACATGGGTCATTTCTGCCAACTTTTGGGCCTTCGTTTGTAACAGGCATATGTGAAACCTCTTTTGATTCTTGAGGTGTAGAATTTTTTAATGCATTTACTGCTTGTTCAAGTCCTTGACTTGTTATTTTTACAGTTTGTTTTCTTTCAACATTATTAACTCTATTTATATTTAGTAAAATTTTTACTACGTCATGCTTAATGTCATTAACCATTTTGTCAAACATATCGAATCCTTCAATTCTGTATTGAACTACTGGATCTTTTTGACCATATGCACGAAGACCAATACCGTCTTTTAATTCATCCATTGCATCTATATGATCCATCCATTTTTGATCTACTACTTTTAGCATAACAACTCTTTCAACTTCGCCAATTTCATTTTGTCCAACTTCTTCTGCTTTTTTATCATAATTTTGTAATGCTTTTTCTTTTAATTCATCTGTTATTTCTTGAACATCTAAATGCTTTTTAGATAAGGTTTCTAAGTCATTTACATTAAATATTGTTTTTATTTCTTGTAATAATCCTTCTTTATTTACATCTTCTCCATTTCCAACATATTCTTGAATTGTTTCTTCTGCCACGCTATTGATCATGTGTAATATATTTTCGTGAATATTCTCTCCATCTAAAACTTGTTTTCTTTGTTTGTAGATTATTCCTCTTTGAGTATTCATAACATCATCATATTGAAGTACATGCTTACGAATACTAAAGTTCTTTCCTTCAACTTTCTTTTGTGCTGATTCAACAGCTCTTGAAAGTATTCCCATTTCTAATGGCATATTTTCATCTGCACCTAATGTGTTATATACTGATGTTACCATGTCTCCACCAAATATTTTCATTAGGTCATCATCTAGTGCAATATAAAATCTTGATTCTCCTGGGTCTCCTTGACGTCCACTACGTCCACGAAGCTGATTGTCTATTCTTCTTGATTCGTGTCTTTCTGTACCTATAATTTTTAGTCCACCTGCATCTACAACTTTTTGCTTTTCTTCTTTTATTTCATTATCAAATCTTTGTTCTAATTTACTAAAAGTTTCTCTTGCTTTTAATATTTCCTCATCTTCTGTTTCGTTATGTGTTGTTGATTGTTCTATTAATTCTTCTGAAAATCCTTGCTTTTTCATTTCTTGTTTTGCCAAGAATTCACTATTACCACCAAGCATAATATCAGTACCACGACCAGCCATGTTTGTTGCTATTGTAACGGCACCAAATTTACCAGCTTGTGCAATAATTTGAGCTTCTCTTTCATGGTATTTAGCATTTAATACTTCATGCTTTATTCCCTCTCTTTTTAATATGCTACTTAATTTTTCGGATTTCTCTATTGAAACAGTACCAACTAGCACTGGTTGACCCTTTTCATGGCTTCTTTTAATATCTTCTACTACTGCTCTAAATTTAGCATTTTCATTTTTATATATAACATCATTATTATCAATTCTTATCATTGGTTTATTTGTAGGAATTGATATTACGTCTAAATTATATATTTCTCTAAATTCAGATTCTTCTGTCATAGCTGTACCAGTCATACCTGATAATTTATCATACATTCTAAAATAGTTTTGGAATGTAATTGTTGCAAGAGTTTTAGACTCATTTGCAATTTTAACATGTTCTTTGGCTTCTATTGCTTGATGAAGACCATTACTGTATCTTCTACCATACATAATTCTTCCTGTAAACTCGTCAACTATTAATACCTCTCCATCTTTAACTATGTAGTCAATATCTTTTTTCATAATTCCATGAGCATGTAATGCTTGGTTAATATGATGAACTATATCAGAATTATCTAAATCATTTAGATTTTCTAATTTAAAATAATCTTCAGCTTTCTTGATACCTTTTTGAGTTAATGTTGCTGATTTTGCTTTTAAATCTACTATATAATCATATTTTTCATTATCTTCTTCTTGATCAAAATCTTTAATATCTTCTTCTACTAATACTTTTGATTTTAATCTTTTTACAAAATCATCTGCTTGTGAGTATAGAACAGAAGATTCTGCTGCTGTACCAGATATAATTAAAGGTGTACGTGCCTCATCAATTAAGATACTATCTATCTCATCTACAATTGCATAATTTAATGGCCTTTGAACCATATCATTTTTATATATAACCATATTGTCTCTTAAATAATCAAAACCATATTCGTTATTTGTACCATAAGTAATATCACTGTTATATGCTTTTTGCTTTTGCTCACTGTTCATGCCAGCAATTACAAGTCCAACAGATAGTCCTAAAAACTTATATAGTTTTCCCATCCATTCACTATCTCTTTTGGCTAAGTAATCATTTACAGTTACAACATGAACACCTTTTCCTGTTAGTGCATTTAAATATACAGGAAGTGTTGCAACTAAAGTTTTACCTTCACCAGTTTTCATTTCTGCAATTCTTCCTTGATGAAGAATAATTCCACCTATCAACTGAACATCAAAATGACGCATACCTAAAACTCTTTTAGAAGCTTCTCTAACTACTGCAAAAGCTTCTGGTAATATATCATCTAAAGTTTCTCCTTCATTTAACCTTTTTTTGAACTCTTGTGTCTTACCTGTTAGTTCTTCATCAGAAAGTTTTGATATTTCTGGCTCTAGTCCATTTATTTTATCTACTATTGGCATTACTCTTTTTACTTCTTTTTCACTATATGTGCCAAAAATTTTGCTAAATAAACCCATTTAATTTCCTTCTTTCAATTAATGTGTATGATGTGGCAAACTGAGTTTACCATACATTTAAATAATATATCATGAACTGTAATATATTGCAAGAATTTAACATAGAATTTAATTAGATAAATTGAAAGGACTGATATCATGTTTGTATGGAATATTAAATTAAATGGGAAAAAACTAGTAAAGATATTTCTTGTTATTATAGCAATTGCAATAACAATATATTTCGCAATTTCTGCATATATGATTTATAGCAATAGTTTTAAAGTAAAAGATGAAGTAAATAGTTCCAACATGATTAATATTTCTAATAATAATTATACTAACATTCTAAAGTCTGTACATGATGATATAGATTTTTATGTAGGTAAAGAAATATGCTTTTCTGGATATATTTATAGGTTGATAGATTTCAAAGAAACAGAATTTGTCCTTGCACGAGATATGATAATTAGTTCAGATATGCAAACATTAATTGTTGGTTTTTTGTGTGATTGCAAAAATGCCCAAAATTTTGCTGATAATTCTTGGGTCGAAATAAAAGGTGAAATTACAAAAGGTTCATATCATGGTGATATGCCAATAATTAAAATAAAAGAGATCAAACAAATAGAAAAGCCAAAAGATAATATTTATGTTTATCCTCCTGACGATACATATGTTCCTACTTCTGCTGCGTTTTAAATGAGAGGCACCTGCCTCTCATTATTTTCTATCTAATATAGTTTTAACTATTCCATTATCTATCATAGTTTCAAATACATTCTGTAAAATTATTAATACTATTGGGCCAATAAATAGTCCTATTATTCCAGAAAACTTGAATCCTGTATACATTGCTATTAATGTAAATACTGGATGTATTCCTATATTATTTCCAACAACTCTTGGCTCCAACAATTGATGAACCACGAGTATTATCACATACAAAGCAAATATTGCAATACCCAATTTTAAATCTCCATTTACAGCAGATATAATAGCCCATGGAATCATTACAGTTCCCGAGCCAAGTATAGGAAGTGCATCTACAAAACCTATTCCGAAGTGCAGACAAAAAAGGATAAGGAACATTTAAGCCACAAATTTTAAAGATATACAATCCTATCAATACCTCTATAAAAGATATAAGTATTAAAGTAGCTTCAGCTTTTAGGTATCCTCCTAATGTAGCTATTAATTTTTTCAGATGCATTCCAAATTTTTTTACCCATAGTTTTGGAAAATGATGTTCTAGTTGATCTAACATATACAATTTATCTGCACACATAAAATATGTTGAGAGTATTGTAATTACAATGTATATTCCTATTATTGGAAGAGAAGTTATGTTTTGAAGTATTGAAGTTAAAAAATTACTTATCCATTTTGTTAAGAATTCTAAAAAATTACTAGTTGCATTTTGAACTATTGGAATTACTTGCTTTGGTATTTTTACTTTTTCAAAATCTATGTTATTTATATATCTTTGAATTTGAATATATATTTTTTCTATATATATATTCAAACTTTGAAGTAAATTAGAAGACTCTGTAATTAGAGTAATTACTCCCCAACTAATCAAGGCTATTAGAATTGTAAAAATACACACTAAAACAATTATAGCGCTTGTTTTTCTTGTTAATTTTGTTTTATTATTTATAAATTTAATGAGGGGCTCTATTAATAAGGATATAATAAAACCAATTAAAAAAGGCATATAAAATAAAGCTAATTTAAAAGATAAATAAATTGCTACAAGTGTAAGAATCAGTATTAGTACTTTCTTTATAACTTTTGTAAAATAGCTCATATCAACTACCAAAATTTAATCACATCCTTACAATAGCTTGTACTATAATTATATGTAAAATATAGGTAATTATGCACAGAAAATGAAGCTTCACGAAGTGTGAAGTGAAAGGTGAAATTTCACTTCACACCTCACACTTTATTTTAGTTTAAAAATATCTTGGCCTTGGTGGTGGTCCCATTGGAGGTCTTGGTGGTCTATTAGGTGGTGGCATTCCTGGCCCTGGACCCATTGGTGGTCTTCCTCCTCCTGGTGGAAATGGTGGTCTAACAGGTGGCCTATTAGGTCTTCCCCATTCTCTTAATAATAAAATCCTTATTAAATCTCTAAGTAAAAAATTGTTTTGTCTAGTTTCTCTTGTTTGTTGTTCAGGTTCTTTTGCATTTGGATTTATTACGTCTCCATTTTTTAGTTGAACCTCTGCACGCTGTCCTATTTGTTGGTCTTCTGGTTCAACGTTTCTATATATTTCATCTGTCATTTGTTCTAATAAATCTTTTGTAATTTCACGGTTAGAATTCATATTACAAGTCTTGCACACCATTGGATATATAATTCTATATATTTCTGGATAAAATGCCGTTAAATCTTGTGCTGGTCGTTCTGCAATGGGCATTTCATCTGTATAACTATACATATCTTCTTGTGCATCTGTATATGTATAGTTCCTTTCCGGGTATGGAGAATATCCAAGTACATTTCTCATGTATTCTTCATAGTTTTGATAATTCATTACTAAACCTCCTTTTTTGCATGTTATATTATATGCAGAAGGTAAATTTTTATTGCAAAAAAACAAAGATTATATTTGATATAATCTTTGCTTTTTGCAATATATTTTAATTTTGAATATAAATACAAATTACAGTTTATTTACTATTTGTTTAAATTTGTTTCCTCTTTCTTCAAAGTTTTTAAACATATCAAAGCTTGCACTTGCTGGTGAAAATAGCACCACATCACCTTTTTTGCTTACTTCTTTTGCTTTATTTACTGCTTCTTCTAATGTATTTACCTTATATATTGGTAGATCTTTTTTTATAAATTTTAATTCATATGTTACTGCACTATATATTTTGTTTGCTGTTTGGCCTAGTAATATTAATGCTCCAACATTTTCTACAATTGGTTTTGCAATTGGTGTATAATCTAAATGCTTATCATATCCACCTGCTATTAGAACTATATTCTCATCAAAAGAATTCAATCCAGCTATTGTTCTTGTTGGGCTAGATGCTATTGAATCATTGTACCATTTTGCCCCATTTATTTCTTTTACAAATTCTAATCTATGTTCTACTCCTGAGAATTCACTTACGGCCTTTGCTTGTATTTCTGGACTCACAAATCTTTTTGTCGCAGCTACTGCAGCACATATATTTTCGGCATTATGTACTCCTCTTAGTTTTATATTTTTAGTATTTACTATATGTCTTCTAAGTCCATTTTCACAATCTTTTATAATTCCATCATCTAAGATAATACCATTATCTAGTTTTTCCTTACTACTAAAATATACAACATTTCCTTTTGCTTCTTTTGCAAAATTTCTTGTTATATCATTATCATAATTCAATACAAGTAAATCACTTTCATTTTGCATTTTGAATATATTTGCTTTTGCTTCTTTATATTCATCGTAAGATTTATGTATATCTAAGTGATTTGGTGTAACATTTGTAATTACCGCAATCTGTGGGCTTACTTTCATTGTCATTAATTGAAAACTGCTTAGTTCTAACACAACATAGTCTTCTGGTTTCATTTCTTTTATTTTCGTGAATAATGGGATTCCAATATTTCCACCTAAATAGCAATTCAATCCTTGTTCTTTTAAGATTTGATATATTAAAGATGTAGTTGTTGTCTTTCCATCACTTCCTGTTATACCAATAGTTGTACCTGGACATATTTCCAATACTAATTCTATTTCTGAAGTAAGTAGTGCTCCTCTTTTTACTTCTGCTTCTATTTGAGGTGTGTCTGGCCTACAAGAAGGACTTCTAAATATTACATCAAATCCTACTAATTTGTTTAAATAGTTTTCTCCAAAGAAAAACTTTAGTTTATATTCATAAATTTTGTCTAATATAGTTTTATCTAAATTTTCTACATCTTTATTATTGAACAGTGTTATATTTGCTCCTAATTTATATAATTCATCTATTAATGGAATATTGCTTACTCCCAAACCAATTATTGCAACTTTTTTTCCTTTTATGTAATTATTAAATTCTTCTAATTTTTTATTTACAAATTTCATAAAATCTCTCCTTTATATTTTTTATTACATCCTGCTTTTTCTCTAATTTGTTCTTTCCACCTGGATGTATCATATAGTCGAAACATTTATTTTCTTTGCTATTATATATAGCAAAATATACGGTATTTAATTCATCACTATTATTTTTTAAATCTTTTTTTCCTAATTGACCTGTTATTCCTATTCCCCAGTCTGATTTTGCAAAATTTGAAATAGTTTTTGCCATTTCTTTTGCTACGTTTGTGCTATATACAGTATATTCATCTATTATTTTTTTGTTTACTCCAAAGTATTCTTTCCATTCGTTTGAGTATGTTATTAATCCTAAACTAAAAACATCACTCGAGCCATCTATGTTGGTTATTTCACTTGCAAGCATTCCTCCAGTACATGATTCCATGCAAGATATTGTTTGATTTTTATTTTTTAAAATTTCTACTATTTTTTTCATTTTTTTACCTCTTTAAAATTATATAACAAAATATCATATTTAACAATTTTTATTAGAATATTTTTTATAATTTTGAAAATAATATTATCGTAAAATAAATTTGGAGGTGTTTTTATGTCAAAGAAAAATAAAGAAAATAAAGAAAATAAACAAAACAAGGAAAACAAAAACAACAATAGAAATGAAAGAATAGACAATAATAATTGCAAATAATATAATATGTAAAAGAGCAAGATTAATTTAAAATTTAAATCTTGCTCTTTTACATATTATCTATCCATTCCATGTTTAGGATTATCGCAAAATGATGGTCTATCATTTTCTCCCCAAGCTTTATGTACATCTATAAAACTAGTATTGTCTACATTCTTATTTGATTCACTAAAACTTATGTGATGTCCTATCATTTTTTCAAAATTTTCTAAATTTAATTTTTTTCCGTTGTAAACTCCTGTTTTTTCGTTACCATCAAAATCTAAAAAAGTTAACTTTATTCCATTTTCAGCTTCTTCTACTCTAATTAATTTTGCTTGTGACATAATGTATTGCCTCCTAATTTTTTTCTAATTATATAATATTAAACTGGTTATGTCAATCTTATGACTCTAAATATTTTTTTAAAAATTTTCCTGTATATGATTTGTCATTTTTTATTATTTGCTCCGGTGTTCCTGTTGCAATTATCTCTCCTCCATTGTCTCCGCCTTCTGGTCCTAAGTCTATAATATAGTCTGCTGTTTTTATTAAATCTAAGTTATGTTCAATTACTACAATAGTATTTCCGGTATCTACTAATCTTTGCAAAATATCTACTAATTTATGGACATCTGCTATGTGAAGTCCAGTTGTAGGCTCATCTAATATATATAAAGTTTTTCCTGTTGGCCTTTTAGAAAGCTCTGTAGCTAATTTAATTCTTTGTGCTTCTCCTCCTGAAAGTGTTGTTGATGGTTGTCCAAGTTTAATATAACCAAGTCCTACATCGTATAGTGTTTGAATTTTTTGTTTTATTTTAGGTATATTTGCAAAAAATTCTAAAGCTTCTTCTACTGTCATTTCTAGTATGTCTGATATGCTTTTCCCTTTGTATTTCACTTCTAATGTTTCTTTATTATATCTTTTTCCTTTACATACTTCACATGGTACATAAACATCTGGTAAGAAGTGCATTTCTATTTTTAAAACTCCATCACCTTGGCAAGCCTCACATCTTCCTCCTGCAACATTAAAACTAAACCTTCCTTTTTGATATCCTCTTAATTTTGCTTCATTTGTATTTGCAAATATGTCTCTTATATAGTCAAACACACCAGTATATGTTGCTGGGTTAGAACGAGGAGTTCTACCTATTGGTGATTGATCTATATTTATTATCTTATCTATATTTTCTATTCCAACTATTTCTTTACATTTTCCACCTTTTTCTGATGAACCATATAATTTTTTTGCTAAATTTTTATATAATACTTCATTTATAAGTGAACTTTTGCCAGACCCTGAAACACCTGTTACGCATGTGAATACACCTAGTGGTATTTTTACATCTAAGTTTTTAAGGTTATTTTCTTTTGCGCCTTTAATTGTAATAGAAACTGGCTTTGCTTTTCTTCTTTTTTTAGGTACTGGTATTTTCTTTCTTCCGCTTAAATACTGACCAGTAATAGAATTTGGAACATTTTTTATCTCTTCTGCAGTTCCTTGAGCTATTACATTTCCTCCATGTACACCTGCGCCTGGTCCTATATCTATTACCATATCTGCAGCATACATTGTATCCTCATCATGCTCTACTACAATTACAGTATTTCCTAAATCTCTTAATCTTTTTAATGTTGCTAAAAGCTTATCATTATCTCTTTGATGTAATCCAATACTTGGTTCATCTAATATATATAGCACTCCTGTTAATCCTGAACCAATTTGTGTTGCTAAACGAATCCTTTGAGCTTCTCCTCCTGATAATGTTCCGGCTGACCTAGAAAGTGTTAAATATTCCAAACCTACATCTATTAAGAACTGAAGTCTTGCATCTATCTCTTTCAAAATTTGCTCTGCTATCATTTTTTTCGTTTTGCTTAATTGCAAGTCATTTAGGTATTTTTTTATTTTATTTATTGGCATATCTGTTAATTCTTGAATATTCTTTGTTCCAACAGTTACAGCCAAACTTTCTTTTTTTAATCTTGCTCCATTACAGCTATCGCAATGGCTGTTACTCATATACATTTCATAAAAGTCTCTCATACCTTGTGATTTTGTTTCTCTGTAACGTCTATCTAGTGTTGGTATTACACCTTCAAATGGTGCTGTAAACTTTCTTGTTCCTGCAGCTGACTGATATTCAAAATCTATTTCTTCTGTTCCTGTTCCATATAGTATTTTATTTAAAAATTCCTTTGGTAATTTTTTTATTGGAACATCTTTTATTTTTACGCCATAATGTTTTGCAATACTTTCAAAATACATTTTAGCCATAGTATCCCCTTTTTTCATAGTGCTAGCTCCAAATGCTTTTACACCATCATATAATGTTTTATTTTTATCAGGAATTATTAAATCTTCATCCATTTTCATTAAATATCCAATTCCCAAGCATTCTGGGCATGCCCCAAATGGATTGTTAAAAGAGAACATTCTTGGAGACAATTCTTCAAAACTAATATTACAATCTGGGCACGCATAATTTTGGCTATACAAAACATCCCTAGTTTCTGTGGTTCCGCCTATTCCAACTAGTACAAGATTATTTGCATATTTAAATGCAGTTTCAACACTCTCTGTTAATCTGCTCCTAATATCATCTTTTATAACTAATCTATCCACTATTATATCTATATTGTGTTTTTTCTTTCTATCTATTTCTATGTCGTCTGTTAATTCATAAATTTGACCGTCTACTCTTACTCTAACAAATCCTTCTTTACTAAAGTCTTCTAAAAGTTTTGTATACTCACCTTTTCTACCTCTTACCACAGGAGCAAAGACTTGTATTTTTGTTCCTTCTTCTAATTCCATAAGAGAATCTACAACTTGGTCTATTGTTTGCTTTTCTATTTTTTTGCCACAATTAGGACAATGTGGTACACCAATTCTTGCATATAGCAAACGAATGTAATCATATATTTCTGTTACTGTTCCAACTGTAGAACGTGGGTTTTTAGAAGTTGTTTTTTGATCTATTGAGATTGCTGGTGATAGTCCCTCTATTAACTCTACATTTGGCTTTTCCATTAGACCTAAGAATTGTCGTGCATAACTAGACAAACTCTCTACATACCTTCTTTGTCCTTCTGCATATAATGTATCAAAGGCAAGAGAAGATTTTCCGAGAACCAGAAAGTCCTGTTATTACAACTAATTTATCTCTTGGAATTGTTAAATTTATATTTTTTAAGTTATGCTCTTTAGCACCTTTTATTATTATACTATCGTTCATCTCTCGTATCCTCATTTCTATTTTTTTGAATTAAATATTGATTTAATCTATCAAGTCCATCTATTATTCCTTCTATGTCAGTATTTTCACTAGTAAAAGTTGCTATTTTTTTAACTGCTTTTCTGCTGTTATCTGGGCAAATAGAATATCCTCTAGAATTCTTTCTAATATAATCTATTGCTCTAAAATCGTTTCTTCCATTGCCTGCATATATGCAAAAATCTAAATTGTTAATTCCTCTAATCCATTTTTCTACATATTCTAGTTTTCCTTGTGCTGCAATGTCATAAGCATCTTTTGTTGCTCTTTCAGGAAATGGAGCGATTCGATCATAAGTATTTTCTTCTTGACTTATTCCTGCAGGATAGCTGGCAGTCGCACCTTGAATGTCTCTTATAAATGTTCTTTTTTCTCTATTATATTTTGCTATATATGTGTCTAATTTATCTAGGACTTTTTCCATTATATCTAAAGGAATTGGAGATAATAAATGCATATAAACTGTTGATTTAGTAGTTTGTTGTATTTTATTTATCTGATCAAAAAATCTAAAAAGCTTTCTGGCATCTAAAGTGCCATTTTTTTCATTTAATAGTGTTCCTTCTAAATCGCAGAACATTAAAATAGCTTTATTATTCATAAAATCCCTCTTTCTAATAATTACTTTGTTTTTTGTTAACATAAATATTTTAACATAGTTTAGTTCATTTTTCTACAATTATATGTTTAATTTGATAAATTTATTGATTTATTTTACATAATGTGTTAGTATTTTGTTATGGCAATATTAATATGGTATTTGTAAATTCTATTACCTAATTTGCCAAAAAAGTTGAGCAAGAACCATTTTTTTGGAGGTATTTATTACAATGGATTTTCCAACCCGTTCTGAAAAAAGAGAAGCTCTACTTATTCAATCTGCTGAAAGAGGTGAATTTTCTCGGAGAGATTGCCTGTATTTGGCAGAAATAAGAAAGCTTGAAAAAGATGGATTCACAGTTCATGTGAGTTCGCCCTTTGACGAAAGCAGGAAATTGTTTAACGCTACTATTTCCTGGGGAAATGCATACAAAAATGTTATTCCGTATTTGGTTTATTCATATACTAACGGATTGATTAACACATTTCCTGAATCCCAAATATCTACTTTTGCACAGAAACTTTATGTTACTGCCAAAAGAGCTAACACTTTTTAAAATTTGTTAGTACCGTAAGAACACACTAGCTTGCTCAGCTTTTTCCCCTTCTTCCTGTAAGAGGGGGTTTTCTTTTTTACTTTTTTCTATAATAGCTTTTCCAACTCTTTAATTTTATCTCTTAGCTCTGCTGCTTTTTCAAATTCCATATTAGCAGCATGTTTTAACATTTCATCTGTTAATTTTTTGATTATATCTTCTACACTCTCATCTTTTTGAATTTCATATTTTGAGCTTACATCTTCTACAATAGTTGCCTTTATAGCTTCTCTTACAGATTTTTTAATTGTTTGTGGTACAATATTATGTTCTTTATTATATACTTCTTGAATCTCTCTTCTTCTATTTGTTTCTGTTATTGCTTTTTCCATACTTTCTGTAAGTTCATCTGCATACATTATTACTTTTCCTTCTGAATTTCTTGCTGCTCTTCCTATTGTTTGTATTAAAGAACGTTCACTACGAAGGAATCCTTCTTTATCCGCATCTAATATTGCAACAAGCGACACTTCTGGAATATCCAGGCCTTCTCTTAAAAGGTTAATTCCAACTAAAACATCAAACTCTCCAAGTCTTAAATTTCTTATTATTTCCATTCTTTCAAGAGCTTTTGTATCTGAATGCATATAGGTTACTTTTATATCTAAACTTTTTAGATAAGCTGTTAAATCTTCTGCTTGTTTTTTTGTAAGTGTTGTAACTAGTACCCTTTCTTTTTTCTTTTCTCTTATTCTTATTTCATTAATTAAATCATCTATTTGATTTTCTACTGGTTTTACTTCTATTTTTGGATCTAGTAATCCTGTAGGTCTAATAATCTGTTCAACTATATTTCCTTTTGATTTTTCTTTTTCGTAATCAGCTGGTGTTGCGCTTACAAATACACATTGATTAATTTTTTGTTCAAATTCATTGAATTTAAGAGGTCTATTATCAAATGCTGATGGTAATCTAAAGCCATAATTAACCAATGATTCTTTTCTTGCTCTATCTCCATTATACATTGCTCTTACTTGTGGTATTGTAGCATGTGATTCATCTATAAATAAAAGAAAATCATCTGGGAAATAATCAAATAAAGTGTATGGTGCAGAACCTGGCTTTCTTCCACTTATGTGTCTTGAATAATTTTCTATTCCTTGACAAAATCCAGTTTCTATAAGCATTTCTATATCAAAATTTGTTCTTTCTTCTATTCTTTGTGCCTCTATTAATTTATTTTGTGATTTAAAATATTCTACTCTTTCTTTTAATTCTTCTTCTATTGTTTTTATTGCATTTTTTAGCTTGCCTTCTCCTGCAACATAATGTGAATTTGGTCCTATTAAAACATGACTTCTAATTCCTATTGGCTTTCCTGTTAAAGGATTTATTTCTGCTATTTTTTCTATCTCATCTCCCCAAAATTCTACTCTTAAAGCACTTTCTTCTTGGTTTGAAGGATATATTTCTAGTATGTCACCTTTTGCTCTAAATGTTCCTCTTTTAAAATCTATTTCGTTTCTTGTGTATTGCATTTCAACAAGTTTCTTCATAATGACATTTCTGCCTTTTTGCATTCCTGGTCTTAAAGAAAGCATTAATTCTTGGTAATCTTCTGGATCTCCTAAACCATATATGCATGAAACTGATGCAACTATTATTACATCCTTTCTTTCAAAAAGTGAAAGAGTTGCAGAATGACGTAGCTTGTCTATTTCATCATTTACAGAAGAGTCTTTTTCTATATATGTATCTGATGAAGGAATATAGCTTTCTGGTTGATAATAATCATAGTATGATACAAAGTATTCGACTGCATTCTCAGGGAAGAATTCTTTGAACTCAGAATACAGTTGTCCAGCTAGTGTTTTATTGTGTGCTAAAATCAATGTTGGTTTCTGTACTTTTTGAATAACATTTGCCATTGTAAATGTTTTACCTGAGCCTGTAACTCCTAAAAGAGTTTGAAATTTTTTACCTTCTTCAATTCCTTTTGAAAGATATTCTATTGCCTCAGGTTGATCTCCTGTTGGTTTATAATTTGATACTAAATTGAACATTTTTCCTCCATATAATATTTTACTATCTAAAACAAATTGTTTTATTATTATACGATATAATATTGTATAATATTTCTACATAAAAGGCAAGCAGTTTAGCTTGCCTTTTCATTAATTAATTACTATTTATTCAATTAATTAAATTTTTTCTTGTATAGTTCTATTTATTACATCTAATTGTTGTTCTTTTGTTAGTTTTATAAAATTAACAGCATACCCAGAAACTCTTATTGTCAGTTGAGGATATTTTTCTGGGTGTTTCATTGCATCTACTAGCAATTCCCTTTTAAACACATTAACATTTATATGATGACTTCCTTTCAAGATTTTTTTTACAAAAATGATTAAATAGTTTATAATAATTATATTAAATTTAAGAATTGAAAGGAGGAAAATTTTATGCAAGAATCAAATACAACATTTTACAAATGTTCAAGATGTGGAAACATTATTGGACTAATATCAGGAGATATTAATAGAATAATGTGTTGTGGAAAAAGAATGGACCTATTAGAGGCAAATACAGAAGATGCATCTGTAGAAAAGCATATGCCTGTTTATGAAAAAACTGGTAATCAAATTGTTGTAAAAATTGGAGAAATAGCCCATCCAATGGAGGAAGATCACTATATTCAATGGATTGCCTTAGTAAGCGAAAGACAAACCACACGAATAAGACTTTTACCAGAAGAACCTTCTGAAGTTAAATTTGATTATATTCCAAACTCTGTTATTTATGCATATTGTAATAAGCATGGACTATGGAAAAAAGAAGTTGTATAATATTATAGTCTTACTTAAAAAATGAACATTCTTTTTTAATAAAATCTAATAAGAATGTTCATTTTTTATCTCTATTTTTCTTTATCAGCTAGTTTAAATACAGCTTTTGTATATTTTAATAATTCTTTTTTGTTTTTAAATCCACAAGTTTTTGCAAAATAATCTGCATATATTGTGTTCTCTTTTACCACTCCTGTTTGTATTGCTTTGTTTATATTGTAGCTTTCTTTTGATGATATATCTCTTAGTCTTAAGTATTCTGTTACTGTTAGATTATAAATATTATCATTATTTTTAAATTTTTCATAGATCTCAGTTGTTATTATTCCATTATCTATTAGTTCATAGTCGTTTTTAAATTCTACAATTTTTTTATTTGGATATTTTGTTACATTTACAACTCGTTCTATATATTCTGCTTTACCTTCTTTGTTTATTTTTCCTACATTAACAGGTTTGAATATCATTATAATTATAAATATAACAGCTATAATCAATAGTAAAACACCAATAGTACAAACTAACCTTTTATTTAGCTTTATTTTCTTTTTAGTTTTAATTCTTTTTTCTGCCATATAATCGCTCCCTTTATTTTTAAAAGAGAACTAGAAAGTTCTAGTCCTCTCTTATGTAGTATTTTAGTTCATTTTTTTCTTTCTTGCAACTATTGTTATTACTCCAAGTCCTATTATTGAAATACTTGCTATTGCTACATAAAGCATTATATTGTCGCCTGTTTTTAAATTTGAACCATTATCTTTCATTTCTTCTTTATCTTCTGGTTTTGATGGAGTATTATTTTCGTTGTTATTGTTGTTTTCAGCTTTTTTTGCTATTGTAAATGTTGTTTCTGCTTCTCCTCCATCTGCAAATGCTACTTTTAATGTATGTTCTCCAACTGATAATGTATCAACATAAGATTTATTGAAAGTAATTATTGTGCTACCACTTTCACTTGTGTAATTTGAACTATCTACAAGTACATTATCTACATATACTTTGTTATTAAATAGGCTATAATCTGCATCTATTCTAAATCTTGCTTCTGTATCTTCTGTTATTGTATATGTTTGTTCTGCACCTTCTATTACTTTGTATTCTATTTTTTCTACTACTACTTTAATTTTCATATTTGATGTAATATTCTTTAATTTTAATGTGTTGCCATCTAGTGCTTTTTCTACATCATTTACTAATACTTTTACTAGTTTGTAGCCTGTATTTGCTGTTATTGTGAAGTCTTTGTTGTCTCCATAACTTACTGTTACAGTTCCATCTGGATTTACTGTTGCTCCCGTTACTTCTTCTACTGTTATTGTAAATGGTATTTTCTTATAGCTTACTTCTACTGTTTTTTCTTCATCTACTGTTATTTCTATTTCATTTCCCGTTGCAGTTTTTTCTATTCCATTTACTAATACTTTATCTATCATATATCCTGTATTTGGTGTAAATGTTATTTTTACTTTACTTCCTTCTATAACATCTATTTTACTTGGTGTAATTGTTCCATTTCCACCAGGTACTGATGTTATTACATCAAATGTATTTTTAACATTAACTTCAATATCAATATCAGTTATTGTTTTATAGTTTGTTGTATCAACTGGAGTAAATGTTGCTTTATATTTAATTTTTCCTACAGTTAACACTGTTGCAGGTGCATTCCAAGTAAATCCTGTTGGTAATGCTAGATCTGCTAATACTTTACCTTTTACAGAAGTTAATCCTGTTGGTACTGTATAATCTGGTGTTGCTTGAGTGATTGACCAGTTTAAAACTAAATCTGTAGTTGTACCATCTTTCCACTCATAATTATCTTTATCTTTTAAGGATACTGTAATGCTATAATTTCCAACATTAGTAGCCTTAATATCGCCAGAAAAATTCATCTTATTTAAATCAAAATTACTATCTTGTGAAACTATTTCATCACCAGTATATTCATAAGTATCTTTAACTAATGTTACTTTTTCTAAAGTAGCTTTTTTAATAGTAAATGCTACACTAAATGTTCCTGTATAATTTGTATTAGCATCTGGTACTTTATATGTTACTGTATAAGTACCAGCATTTGTAGGTGCAGTAGCACTATTATAAGTTGTACTTCCAGTTCCTTTATATAATACTTCTAAATCATCAACATTTACTGTTTCTGCATTAACACTAATTGTTCCTGTTGGTTTTTTAGGTGTTCCATCATAAGTAAATGTTTCATTATTAGAAAGTCCTGAAATATTTACATCTGTTTTATTTACAACATGAACTGTAAAGTCTTTTGTTGTTTCTTTCCATTCAGGTGTATCATCTCCACCAAGGTTTACTTTTACTGCTGTAACTGTCATTACAACATCTCCTGCAGTTGCTCCTGCTACATATTCATCATTTATAGCATCATATGTAAGTGCTGTTCCTGATTTGATAGTAAAATCAATGTTTCCTACATTTCCAGTTACTGATTGTTCTAAATAACCTTTTGATATAGAACCATTAACTTTTACATATTGATCTGCAATTGCTAAAGGTTGATCTGCACTTGCTACTGTTAGCATACCATTTACATGTGTCCCAAATGTATAGTTAGAAGTAATATCTTCACCATTTCTCATTACTTTAACATTGCTTACAGTATTATTTGAAGAACCTACAAATTTTTGGCTACCATTAATTGTAGCTTCTAACATATCACCTGGTAGTAATACATGATCAGTATTTGTATAAGTATTTTTTGTTAATTCAGTACCATTATATACTTTAGTATCTGAACCAGCTGTTACAACTATTGGTGTTGTAATTGGGTTTACTGTTAATTTACCAGCAGCCTTTACAATATTTGAGTAACAATTAGTTACATCAACACCTTCTGCATTTGTTATTGTAATTTTTTCTATTGTATTATTTTCAAGAGCTGTATCTTTAACATCTCTTACTTTACCAGTAATTACTGCAGTAACTTTATCACCATTAGGTAATTTTTTGTCAGTTACTGGACTTGCATTATTTGCCCATAACACATCATAAGCATTTTTTGTATGCTCTGTTCCATCATAAGTAAATGTATCATCATAGCTTTTTACTTTTACTTCTGTAGTAATTGGTGTAATTTCAAAATTAACACTAGCATCACTTGCTGTATAATTTGGATTTGTAATACTTAAAGTAGCTTTATATTTACCTACTAATTTAGGTAATCTTGTTCCTATATCCTCATAAGATCCATTGTTTAACTTAGAGTAAGTGATTTTATAATCGCCTGTTCCTAAGCCATCAACTCCTGTTGCTGTTGGTGGAGTTTTAGTAGTGCCATAAACCCATGTACTATCTAAACCACTAATACCTACAGTAAGGTTTTTCTTTTCAACTTTTAATGTAACTGTTGCTGTATATGTTTTACCACCCATATCAGTTACAGTAATTGTTGCTGTATAAGTACCAACATCAATACCAGCTTTTGCTTTTACCTTAAAATCTGTATTTGTTGCACCAGCAGTAATTGTTGGTTGTGTTCCTCCCATGATTGCAAATTTTTCAGTATCAGATACTGTTACATTTTTAATTTGTAAATCATTTTCACCAATATTCTTAACTGTAATATTAGTTTCAGGTGTTTCACCATACTTACCATTTAAAGTAGCATTAGATACATTAAATCCATTTGCAAATTTAACTGTTATTGGACCCCAATAAGCATTAAGATTAGAAGTATTAAGTATTGCTGTTCTATCAGCAGTAGCTTTTACACCAGCACTAGGATAATACTCGATAACAGCATTGGCATCAATTACATCATTAACAGTTAAAGAAGAAGTATTACTAAGTTGTCTATATAGATTTCTATCAGCACCTTCAGCACGGTTTAAAGTTATACTTTCCAAATAAACTTTTTTAGCAGCACCAGACCAAAATAAGTACTGATTCCCATTAACATTAGAATTTTTTATAATGAGATTTTCATATTTTTGCCCATTTTTCATAAAAACAATGGTAGTAAAATTACTGTTTTTCACTTCAAAATCAACACCGTCAATCTCAAAGTTTACCTTTTCTGCATCACGAATAATTGCTCCACGCAACAAAAAATAGGTCGATGAACCAGTATGATTACCAATAATTTTTGCAGAACTACTATTGCTAGAATTCATTATTTTAATATCAGCATCTGCATAATACCAAAAATTAATTTCTTTACCATCTGGTACAGTTATAGTGTGACCATTTAAATCAAGTGTTTTTGACTTTTCAATAGAGAATGTTGTATTATATTCGCTTGATAGTTCAATATTCTTATTAAGTCTAACTATATCTGTTGTATTATCATTCATTGCATTTATTAATGCAGCTCGATCTTCAACATCAACAGTTGTTGTTGTTGCATTTACATTAGTAGCTCCAATTAGTAAAAAACTAACTAGCATTAATAATATTGCTACTAAATATTTTGTTTTATTTTTCATAAAACCATTCTCCTTTCATTTGCTTGTTTTATTTTTAATTTTATCAATTAAATTTTTTATGTTGGTTCTAAATAGGATTATTCCTATAATTATGATTACTATAAATAAGAATATCATTCCACCAGCCATGTTCTTACTGTCTTGTTCTAGTGCTTTTGCTAGTTCTTCTTTGTTTGAAATTTTTGTTTGATATACATTAAAAGCATAAGCTCCTGTATCTAATTTATACTCTTCAAATCCATCTCCTACTTGTTTAGCAAGTATTGATATGTCTCCTAATTTTTCTAAATTTACATAGCTCATTTTTATTCTTATATCTCCAACACTAGGCCCCCATTTTGAATTTGTTAGGTATTCACCTTTTCTCTTAAATCCTTCTATTTCTGGTAGTTCTACTTTTTCATTGTCATTTATTCTTTGTGTTAATTTTTCTGAAACAGTAAATTCTCCTAAATATGCTTTATCACATTTATTTATACTGCTCATTGATTTTTCTGGGTTTCTATATATCCCTCCTGAACCTGATGTAATAGATTTTTTTTCAACTTTGTCTTTCCATTCATAACCAACTTCATCATTACCTTCTTTATATTGATACATCTCTACTATTTTATTTACTCTGAATGTATCTAGCTCTATTCCAAATGTATTATCTTTAAATACTTCACTTGCTTTAAGTTTTCCAGAAACTAAAACAAGTTTGCCTTCGTTTTCTGGAAGTACTTTTGCTTCATCCAAAATAACTACTTTATCTAATATTTCTGGATTTGCTCCACTTTCCTGTTTTATAGCTTTTGCTATTAGAAAAACTGAAAAAATAACAACTATTATATATATTACAATTTTTATTTTTTTAGCCATATTATACTTTCCCCTTTATTGTTCATTCCAAACTCTTTTTTCAACGGAATCTGCTATTTCTTTATATTTAAGTCGATTTCCACTTGCTAAATTTACTGTGCTAGCAATTGTATCTTTCATATTTGCCTTTGCTGCTTCCATACTGCTCTCATCTCCACTTAACTTAGCTTTTGCAAGTCCTCCAAGTGCTTTTATTGCATCTACACTTTGTTTCATATTTCTTCTTTCTGTTTCTGTTCCTGTAAATGATTCTTTTATTCCTCTTGCAAATGATTTAAATCGTGGCTCTCTTAAAAAGATTTCATCTAAATGGTTTATTGGATCTTTTACACATAAATCGCTGTTAACATTTTTTCCATAACAAATTTTTATTGTTTTCACATATGGATGAGCCATTGCTTTTTCTTGTTCTGTCATTCCGACACTGTCTATTCCATTTTTACAATATAAGTTTATTTGAACACCAACTTCTGAATATTTTTTTCCACCTTCTTGATTGTTTAAACTAGAATAGATTTCATAATCTTTTATTTGATCATATCTGAATAACTCTTTAAAATTTTTCTTTTCTGTTTTTGGAGTAATCACCTCAAACATCGCTATACTATCTGCAAAAACTATACCGCTAAATTGATAAAATGTTCTAAGTTTTTCTTCTTTACTTAATGGTTCAAAAGCTTGTTTGTATAAAATATCTTGCTTTTTCATGTATTCAAAGTGTTGCTTTGCATATTCTGAATCAAATTTTGAAATATCTATAAATGCACTACAATTTTTTTCACAATCTCTACATATATATTTCTTATCTCTTAATTTTTTTCTTGATAGCATTCCTACCTTTTTATTACAGAAACAACACTCCTCTTTTGAAAATAACCCCATAAAATTCCTCCTAATTTCTAATTTTTAACTTTAATAAAAACCTATTTTTTTATTAATTCTGGGTATTTTGGTGAATATGGATCTGTTGGTGTTAATGATAGTTTATCTCCTTCTAATTTGAATTCATAAATTTTTTCTTCGTCCCAGCTTTTTAATTTTATCTTTAATTTTGTATCTTCTATAGAATATGTTCCTTCTCCTTCATATCCATAAGCATTTTTCATAATGCATTTTCCATCTTTTTTAAATTCCCATTCTGTTTCTACATCATCATTGTTTTTTCCTGACCATGTTCCCACTACAGAAGCTTTTCCACATCCTGCTAGAATAAATAGTGTTGTTATAAGTAAAGCTATAACTAATATTAAACTTACAATTTTTTTCATAATTTTATACTCCCCTTTTATTTTAAATATATTTTTAAAATATTAAAAACTTTTTATTTTTTTAGAAGGTCTTTAAAGTCTAATTTGTTTGAGTTTCCAGTGACTCTTGTGTTGTTTGCACCTTCCATTGTAGAATTATCAAGTCTTCTTCGTTTTGTAACAAATTTATCATATTCTCTTAAATTTGTCATATTTGTTTTTGTTTCTGTTTCGTGGCTATGTCTTGCACCACTATTTCTATATCTTGAATGCATTATCCAAAAATATATAATACCACTTAATAAAAATAGCCATGGCCAATTATTATCGTCTGTTTTTGTGAATATCATTGCAATTATACTTAATATTTCAACAAGTGCTGAAATCAATACAAGTTTTGGCATATGTATTGGAACACTTCCCATTGTTTTCTTTGTTCTTGCATTTACAGCTACATAATGAAGTAAACTCTTATTTCCTTTTTTTTGTTGATAGCTGTAAAGCCATACTGGTAAATATGCGGATTTCCATTGTTGTCCTTTTACTTCTAAATTTTCAGAATCCCATCTAACACCACGGTCATAAAATTCCAAAGTTTTATTAGCTGCAAATCTTGCTACATCTTTTGATTGCTCTTGAACTAAACCTTTTAATTCTTCTACATTAGTATCTCTTTTTTCTGATGTGTATCCTTTAATATAATTTGCATCCCATTTTACACAGTTTTCTGTGTCAAAAGGCATTATTGAATTGATAATATTATTTGTTTTATCTCTAGCTCCTGTGTCTAATTTATCTTTACTTGATTCTACGGTTAAGCCTTCTATTGTTAAATCAAATTCTCTTTCTACATCATATAAGTCTGCATCATAGTATGTATCATAACTATCCCCATTTTTTTCTGTCCATCTTCTTGTTTCATGTTCTCCTTGTCCTTTTAAATTTGCATGTGTATTTGCATCAACTATCATATATGGCAAATATACTCCCATTACGTTGTCTGCTGTAAATTCTTTTCTAAACATTGGATGTGCAAAGAATTTTCTTTTACCAACAAATTTTTCTATTGCTTCTTTTGCTTCTTTTTTAGGAACACTAAATGGCAATACTGTATCTGGTACTGCACCATTTGGTATTTGTTGATTTACAGATAATGTGTTCCTACACCAGTGACATCTAGCTTGTGTTGCTTTGGCAGTATCTACTACTACCTCTGCACCACAGCTACTACACTTAAATGTTACCATGTCATTTGTATCTGCTATTATATTTGTAGCACCTGAACCAACTATTTCTCCTTCTAGTTTGCTTATATCTTTTTCCATTGCGTCTAGTTTTTCTGGTTCAAATTCGTGTCTACAAAAATTACATCTTAATTTCCCATTTTTTGAATTCAAAGAAATATCTGTTGCTCCACATTTAGGGCATTTGTTTTGTCCATCTTTTGCATCTGCATCTGTTTTTATAACAGTTGCGTTATTGGTTTCTTGTACTTGAGCTGTTTCTTCTTGGTTTTTCATTACTTTTTCATTTTCGTCCATATATTAAACCCCCAAAAGTTTTTTCTTTGCTTCATCAAATTCTTCTTGAGAAATAACTCCATCGTCTAATAATTTTTTTAATTTTGCTAATTTTTCATAAGGATCTTCTTGTGGCTGTGTTTGTTGTTGAGGTTGTTGATTAACTGGTTGTTGAAATCCTCCCATAACATTTCCAGCAGCATTCATGCCCATTCCCATAAATGCCATTCCTGCTCCTCCACCATTTTCGCCAGCAGCTTGAAAACCACGAGCAACTGATTGTTGCATAAATGAATTTCCTCTTGCACCTGATAATGCATCTGCTTTTTTTACATCGCTTAATAATTTCTTTGTGTCTTCATCATATTCAATTGCTGTTATTGCAACTTTTACTATTTCTAATCCTCTTCCAGATTTCCAAGTATATCCTTCTTCTACTGCTTGTGATAAACTTTGAGCAAATCCTATTTGATCTCCTTGTATTTTTGATATACGATTTCCTCTACTTGGGTCATTTGTGTAGTTTGAAAATGCTGCTGATAAGCTTCCTACTACTTCATTAAATAGTTGTTCACCTGCTGGATTATCCATATCAGCAAAATCAAATACTTCTGCACCTGGTCTTAAATATTCCATTGGAACAAAGTTTTTTGCAAATAGTATTGGATCTATTATTTTCATTGTATATGTTCCTCTTGTTATAGCTCCAACCTGTGTTCCTAAAAACGCATCATCCCAATAAATTTCAGCTTGTGTTCCAAATCTATTTCCTGGTATTTCTTTTAGATTTACATATATAACAGTTTGCTCTCCACCTGGTGTTCCACCAAATTTGAATCTCTCCCAAGATGTTTTTAATGTTGATGAAAAGAATCCATCTCCAGCTAAAAATGATTGTGAATTTTGATCATCTGATGAATAAATAAATCCACCTGGTTCTGTAATACATCCTGTTATTGCTCCATCCTGAAATGTAAGTAATGCTGTTCCTTCTGGTACTACTATTTTACTTCCATTTGTTATTATGTTTTCTGAACCTTTTGTATTTGATCCTCTTCCACTGTCTGTTCCTCTTCTTTCAGCTCCAAAAATTGCTGCTGTTGCTGGCACATCACTTCTTGGTACAATAAAATCCTTCCATTGATCTGCAAATGTTCCTCCTAATGCTCCTGTAAATGCTTTAATAAATCCCATATTTAATTCCTTCTTTCTATTCTTTTATTATATTAATCTTGTGTTGTAAAGTTATTTAATACATTATTAATTAACTTTTCTCCAAGACTATCTTCAATTCCTACATATTGAATATATAGAAAATCATATACTTTTCCATCTTTCTCAAAATAACCTGCTATCCAATTTTTGTATTTTTCTGGTGATGAACTTTCCCCTATTGCATGTCTTGATACATCTACTTTAACTTTTTGTCCAAACAAATTATAATCTTCAAATTTCCTTTTGAATGTTTTTTCTTGGTATGCAAGACATGTATCTAAATCTTTGTAATTACCTTCGTTTCCATAATATGTTAGTCTAAAAGAAACTCCCTCTCCTTTGTACTTATTTACTTCTTTTAAGGCATATATGTTTGTTACACCATTTGTATCCGGATATTGATTAACATAATATTTACTTTCGTCTGGATTTTCTAATTTTTTTACTATTAATTTATGGTTTGATGATATTGTTCCATCAATTTTTTTGCCTTCTATTTTATCATTTAGTGTCATAGACTTTAAGATGTTTTTTAATTCTTCTGATTTTGCATATTCTGTTACATCTAAATCTGCTCCGTTATTTTTGTTTTTACCTATTTTTACTATTACTTGTAGACAACTACCTTCTTCATTTTTGCTTAATAAATTTGCTCCGTAATAGTTTAATTTATCATAATACTCATATCCACCTAATTCTGTATAATTTGTTTCTGTATAATTTTCTTTACTAGATTTATTTTCTTTTTCTTTTTTCATTGAACTTTCATATGTTTTTGAAAATTGAATGAAATTTTTATATTTTTCTCTTCATTTATAAGTTTACCTGCCACATATGGTGTATTTTCTAAATCTGCTTCAAATTTATATCCTGCATCTTTTGGATATTTAATTGTAAATTCAAATGGAGCATATTCGTCAACTAATTTTGCTACTTCTTTGTTTTTATCTTCTTTGTTTGCTCCACAACCTGTTAATGCTAAGCATAAAGTAATTAAAATTGCTAATACTGAAAAAATTATTTTTTTATTCATTTTTATTTCCTCCTAAAATTAAATATTATTTTTTATAACTTTGTTTTCACCACCTTTATTTATAATAATTTCAAATTAAAAACTAATATATTGATATGTCTTTTACTAAGTTTTTATAATCAGTAAATGTAAATTTTCCATCCATTCCACTAATCATTAGTGGAATGGTAAATTTTGTATTGTCATTTTCATATTCTACACCAACTCTTGGAAACACTTCTGTACATTGTGTTTTTATTAATAGTGGTGTTCCTATTGCTTCTAGTAATAATTCATCAAAATATAGTTCTCCATCTTCTGATACATTATATTTCCAAATTTTTAATGTAGCATCTAAACTTTTGGGAATTACTATAAATTGATATTCATCTCCTTCAACCACAGTTGTTAAAGATTCATATTCATTATCTGTATTAAAGTATTTTTCTTTAATTTGTGCTTCTTTTCCTTTTTCTATATATCCTATTGCAATGCATTCATCATTTTTAAAATTAACTTTTGTCGATAAGTTATCTAAAAATATTCCATAAAAAAAATTTGCCATTCTTTCTGTTGGACTTGATGCAATTCCTGTTTCTGCATCTAATGTATATTCTGCCACTAAATCTGTATTGTGATATATTGTTACATATATTATATGTGGTCCTACTTCTGTACAAGTTACATTATCTGGTTTATAACCATAATTCTCTTCATAAAAAACAGATATTGCTTTTCGCCATTCTTCCATATTTAAATCCTTCGGTTCTCTAACCATTCCTGGGCCATCCAAAATATGTATAGTTTCATGATTAGTTTTTTCATTTTTAAATCTAAATTTAATATAGAAAATTGAGATAAGAAGAGCAATAGCAAGAATTGCAATTACTATAGATAATAATATTATTAATATTGTTTTTTTCATTTTATCAACCTCTAGCTTTCATACATATATAGATTATCATAAAAAAGCAAAAAAAGTAACTGTCCGGCAGGGGCAAATTTATATGTTTTTTTGCACTAAATAGACAGTTACTTTTTTGTTTTTTTATGATATAATAAATATTAATTTATTTTGGAGGTTTTTTTATGCTAAAAATTATTGTTATCGATGATCATATACTACTTAGAGATATGATTGTAGACACTCTTAATAATGAAAAGGATTTTAACGTTGTTGGAATTTCTAATGACGCAAAGGATGCTCCTGAATTGTGTGCAAAATCAAATCCCGATGTTTTACTTATGGATATATGTACTGCTAATAATTCAAATGGCATCGCTTTTGCTAAAATTGTAAAAGAAAATCATCCTAATATTAAAATTATAATAATGACTGGCATTTTAGATGTTAGTTTTATAAATGAAGCAAAACAAATAGGAATCGAAAGTTTTATATATAAAAATATTAGCAAAGATTCTCTTGTTTCTACTGTTAAAAATACAGCTAATGGATATTCAATTTATCCAAACTCTAATCGTAAAGAAAATACTAGCGATAGTATTTTATCTGAGCTTACTGATAAAGAAATGCAAATATTAAAATTATATTGCAGATTATTAGATAAAGATGCTGTTGCTGAAGCTTTATCTATATCTCCTAGAACTTTAAAATCTCATATTCACTCAATTTATGATAAAACAGGTTTTAATAATTTAGCTAAGCTTGCAATATACTGTGTTTCAAATGGTTTTATAGTTTCAAATCTAGATGAACCTTAATTTTTATATTACTATATTTATTTTAAATTCTGGAATTGTTGTGATAAATAGTTTTCCATTTATTTTCTCTATTCTTCTTCTCATTCCTTTGATTCCTTGATGTTCTACTATAGTTTCTTTTGGTGGTTTACCATCATTTGTAATAATCATTTCTGTTTTTTCCAATTCTTCTTTTATATAAACTCTAACTTTTTTGCTGTCTGCATGTCTTATTGCATTGGTTACAGCTTCTCTTATTACATCAAAAAAAACTTTGGCTATTTTTTCGTTTTTAGGTAGCTTTCCCAGTAATTCTATATTTGTTCCAGTATTTTTATGTACTTCTATTAAATCTTTCAAATTAATTTCTGGTTCTTCAGTATCCTCTATATCAATAAACATTTCTCTTATCATGAATTTTATATCTTCTATGTTTTTGTTTTCTAAATTTTCTTGATTTAAATATTGTTGCAACATAAAGAAACTTTGTCCTAATAAATCGTGGTATTTACTTTTTAATTCTTGTGATTCTTTTTCTCTTTGTATATATTCCATGTTTTCAATTGTCCAAATTATATCTTTATTATTCTCTTCTATTTTTCTATTTTGCTTTTCTATTTTTTTATATAGTCTATATTCTTCATCTATATCTATTGCAATTATTTCTAGATCTTCTTCGCTAATCATAAAAAGCCATGCTTTTTCATCAATTAAAATTGTGTATTCTCCAACTGCTGTTATTTTTCCTTTTTTTTCAATTCTGATATGTAATTACTTTTAATATTTAGTTGATGTAAAAGTTCACTCATTACTGAGTTTTGAATTTTAATTTTGTTTTTATTTTTTAATACTAATATACCTGAATTAGATTTATCTATTGCTTCTTTTATTGATTGATTAGTAAGTGCTTCATTTTTATTGTTTGTTCTTAAAAATACTAATAAATATAATAAGTTTACTACTAAATATATAAGAATTATTTTTGTATTTATTTCTCTTTTTTCTAATAAGTCATATTCTACAAAACAAGTTAATAATATCATTATAAAATTAATTACTAATAAACTTCTTTTTTTATCTATTTTTATTATTTGTTTATATAAGGTATATATATACAATAATGTTAATAGTAATACTATTAATATAAGTACACTCATCATAGGTTTCTCCTTTAACTATTTATTTTATAACTAATTTTTGTTCCTTCTTCTGTTTTCTTTTCTTCTACATCTAAAATACACTCTTCACATTTTTTTATTAATTCTTTTGATAAGTTTTTAGTGTTTTTTTCTACATTTATTATAATTTCTGTATATCCATTATTTTGAACAATAGACACAATTATATTTGTATTATTTATATTTTCTATTACCGCAAAAATAGAATCATATATTTTTAGTATAATTTCACTACTGCATTCATTAATATCATTATTTATTAAAATACCTGATATGTTAAAACTACTTGCATCCTGAAATAGTTCATTTATTAGAAGATTTATTTTTTCTTTATTGTATGTTTCTTCATTATAGTTTGAAATAACTAAATTACTCATTCTTTTGCAATATCCTATTAATAACTTTATAGTTGCTAATTTTTCTCTTTCAACATTTTGCATTTTTGACAGTATTCTTTCTATTTCTTGTTTTCTTGTTTCTATTTTTTCCGCAACTTCATCTATTATTTGATTTCTAATTTTTATTTCATATAGTTCTTGCATAATTTTTTGTTTGTTTTCTAATAAATCTTTTTGTTTTTTTAATTCATCATTTTTTTCTAAAGATATTTTTTTTAATTCATTAATTTCCTTAAAGGATTTTTGAAGTATTGAAACACCTCCTACTATTTGCTTTGTTATATATACATCGTTATCTCTTTTATATTTTGCTTTTATTTTTTCATTTTTCATATCATCAATTATTTCTTCTGGTATCTCTATATGGGCTTGTGTCTTTAAAATAGTTTTTGTATCTTTTGATATTATAGCCTTTTTTAAATTTGATTTTTTATATGGTATTACATAGTTTAAATTATTGGGTATTAAATCTAAATTTAAAACACATTCAATTCCTAAAAAGAACAGTGTTCCTAATATTACTGACATATTTGTTGTTTGTATTAATGAAATTTTCATTATATATAACACTGTATATACTAATGCTAAAGTAATTGGAATAAATGGTACAAGTACTTTATAGTGTTTTTTTAATTTCATCTGATTTTTTACTAGAATTGTTGTTGACATTATCAATTGATAAAAAATCCATAAACAAATTATATAATATCCTATTTTATGATAGTATTCGCCATCTGCATCTAATTCTGAAAACACAATATGATGTAATTCATTTGTTAAAACTAGTGTTACTAAAATTGTAGAAATTATAATATCTGTTTTTTTGTATTTTACAATTCTATTTGTAATGTATTTGCTACTAAAATAGTAGAATGTTGGCATAAATATCATCGGTATATAATAAGCATACCAAGTTAAAGTTTTAAGAGTTCCATATGTTATTCCTCTTGTAATTCTTGTAATCATCCAAAAAATCTGTAATATGCCTATTCCTAATATATATTTTTTTAATTGCTTGTCGAATATTCTATTGTATAATACTAAAAACCACACTGTAAATACTATTAAAAATGCATAGGTTATTTTTAATTGCATGTTTTTATTCCTTTCTACAAGTCATTTTTCTATTATATATCATATTTTTATCTTTTTCTCAACTGCCAATGTTTAAAGTTTTATTAAATATATTTACATTGACAAAATTATCTTTTTTGTATATTATTATTGTAGTTGTTTTATGAGGAGGCTACTAATGAAAAAAAATATTAAATTTTTGTTTATTCTTACAATGTTTTTAGTTTTAATAATAAATACCTATTGTTTTGCAATTGATATGAACTTAACAATGAATAATCAGACAGGAAACAATGAATTAGAGGTTCAGACAAATGAAGTAAATGCAGAAAATAATAATTCAATAGATACATCTGTTCAAAATAGCGAAAACAACACAGAGGAAACATATACTCCTTCAAATGCTCCTTCGGTTGTTACTACTACAACATCCAATAGTAATAATTTTCTTACAATAGATAACATTATATCAATAATTTTAATTGCTATAGGAATAGTTTTAATTCTTTTTGGAATTGCAATTTTTGTACGCTTTAAATAGTTTTATTTTTTAAATGCTTTTTATATAAAAAGCATTTTTTATTGTATATTTTTTTGTTTTTTATAAATAATATAGATAGATTATAAACAAATTTAGGAGGGTAAAACAATGAAAAGAAAAACACTTATAATTTTATCTATATTATTTGCACTTTTATTTATATCTACTATTTCTTTTGCAAATAACGATATTAAAGATGGAGTTCATTCTGCTACTGATGCTGTTATTGATGGTGCTTCAAATTTAGTAAATGACGCTAGAAAAGGTGTTGGTGCTATAGAAAACACTGTAGAAAATGGTGCAAAAGACATCGGTAATGCAATCCATCATGACAATACAAATGGCTATACTACTACAAGAACTGCAACAACAGGAACAACTACAAATGGTATGAACAGTACTTTATGGACATGGGTAATTTTAGCAGTAGCCGCAGTAGTAATTATAGGACTTATCTGGTATTATGCTTCTCAAAATAATCATGTAGATAAAATGTAATTTGCTTTGCAAATTACATTTTATCTATTTTCTCTTTTTAATTACTATGCTATAATATGTATATCAAATTAAAAAAAAGAGGTATTTACAATGTCTAAACAAATTGCAAAAAATCCTGTTGCACGACACAATTATGAGATTATTGATACTTTAGAAACTGGTATTGTTTTGTCTGGCACAGAAATTAAATCTATTAGAAATCGGTAAAGTTAATTTAAAAGACAGCTATGCTAATATAAAAAATGGCGAATTATTTATTTATGGATTACATATAAGTCCTTACGAGTTTGGAAATATTTATAATAAAGATCCATTGCGTGATAGAAAGCTATTAGTAAATAAAAGAGAAATAAATAAACTTGTTGGATTAATTAAACAAAAAGGATATTCCCTAGTTCCTATTTCTATGTATTTTAAAGGTAACTTTGTAAAAGTTGAATTAGGTATAGGTAAAGGTAAAAAATTATATGATAAAAGACGAGAAATTGCAAAAAAAGATGCTGAAATGAGAATGAGAAGAGCTAAAGATTAGCTCTTCTCTATTTTTAAGTCTCTTTTCTATAATATTATGCTTTGTTGCTTGATCCAAATACGTCTTTTATTTTATGTTCTACTACCTCTGTTATTTTTTCTCTTGCTGGAGTTAAATATTTTCTTGGATCAAATGCAGATGGATTTTCTGCTAGTGATTTTCTTATTTCTCCTGTAAATGCTAGTCTTAAATCTGTATCTACATTTATTTTTGATACTCCTGACAAACTAGCTTCATGTAATATTTCATCTGGAACGCCTTTTGCTCCTGGTATATCTCCTCCATAATTATTGCATGTTTCTACAAGTTCTGGTATTACTGTTGAAGCTCCATGTAACACTATTGGTGTGTTTGGTATTTTTTCTTTTACTTGTTTTAATATATCCATTCTTAAACGTGCTTCACCTTTGAATTTATATGCACCATGACTTGTTCCTATTGCTATTGCTAAAGAATCACATCCTGTTCTTTCTACGAATTCTTTTGCTTGATCTGGATCTGTATATTTAGCATCTTCTTCTGAAACATTTACATCATCTTCTATTCCTGCTAGTTGTCCCAATTCAGCTTCTACAACTACTCCTCTTTCATGTGCATAATCAACAACTTTTTTTGTTAATGCTACGTTTTCTTCAAAACTATATTTAGAACCATCTATCATAACTGATGTAAATCCATTGTCTATACACATTTTACATGTTTCAAAATCTGGGCCATGGTCTAGATGTATTGCTATTGGAATATTTGTTTCCTCAACTGCTGCTTCTACCATTTTCATTAAATATTTTATTCTTGCATATTTTATTGCTCCACTTGAAGCTTGAAGAATTACTGGCGAATTTTGTTTTTGTGCAGCATCTACAATTCCTTGTATAATTTCCATATTATTTATGTTAAATGCACCTATTGCAAACCCCTCTTTCATTGACTTTTCAAACATTTCTTTTGTTGTTACTAATGGCATAAATATTACCTCCTAAATTTTATTATTTTTTATATTGTTATTTTATTTCTAAAAAACTATCATGTCAATAGAATAGCAAAAGAAAAAGGTGTCAAAATATTTTGGCACCTTTTTTTTGGAAAACATTACTTAAATTTTGTTGATAAAGTTTTTACAATTCCGTAGCTCCCTATTCTAAAAAAATAATCTCTACTTAAAATTCCAACTTCATTAATATTTATTTCTTTTAGAATTTTTTCTGCAAACGCTTCTTTTGCTTTTGTCTGTCCATGGTTTATCAAAACACCTCTTAGATTATTAAAATTTTTCAAGAATTCAATCAGTTCTTCTGATTTTGCATGAGCAGAAAATTCATTACAATAAGATACATCTGCAAATTTCTTGCATATCAAACCTCCAATTTTAACAGTCTCGCCTTTTTTCGCATTTTTTAGATTTGCTCCAAGAGTTCCTTCTGCTGTATATCCAGTAAAAAGTATTAGTGCATTCTCTTTAGAAATAAAATATGGTATATAGACCTGCGCTGGTCCATATGTTCCCATTCCTGATGTTGTTACAATTATTTTACAATCATCAGTTTGTAATAATTTTTCTCTTATTTCACAATTTACAGCAACTAAATTCCGTGGAAAAAAGTCTTTTTTGCTTTCATCTATTAATATTTTAGAATTACAATACAATGCTGTATAAGCTTGTGCCAGTTTTCCATCAAAATAAATTGGAATATTTACATCAAGCTTATTAGTATCTTGTAATTCTTTTAGCCTTAATAGAATCTCCTGTGATCTTCCTAGTGAAAAAACTGGAAGAATAATAGTTTTTCTTTCCTCTATTGCCTCTAATACCTTTTCAGAAAAGAATCCGTGATTAATTTCTTCTACAGAAGTATCTCCGTATGTTGATTCTATAACAACAGTCATTCTCTTATTCCTAACCCGCATTGGAAGTTCATGCAAGTTTAAGAATTCATTTTTATTGTTATAATCTCCTGTAAATAAAACATTTATGGGTTCTTCCCCTGGATAATTGATTTCAATAAGTATCATTGCCGCCCCTATTAGATGTCCATTTTCTAAAAATGTAACTTCTATATTAGGAGTAACTTTAATTTTATTATTGAAATCAACTCCAACAACATTATTTAATGTTGTTTCTACATCTTTCACATTATAAAGTGATGATTGATGTTTTCTTTTACATACATCAGCAAGTACTTTTTGACTATCATTTAATGCTAATGGAAGTAATATTTTAGTCTGAGTTGAGCAATATACTTTTCCATTATATCCTCTTTTAAATAATAGTGGTAGTCTACCAATATGATCCACATGATTATGAGTTACTACTACAAATGATATTTCATCACAATCAAAAGGCAACTCATTATTTAATGAATCATATTCTTTTTCTTGAAAAAGTCCACAATCAATTACGAATTTGACAGTTTCCCGATTTGGAAGTTTTAAAACTGCTAGAAAGCAACTTCCTGTAACTTCTGGATGACAAGCCATTATGTCTAAATACAATTTAATTTTGTTTCCCATGAGTTTCCCTCCATTCAAAAAATTTTTTTAATGGGAACAAATTCTAACATTTGCATTATATAATATTTTTTTGTACTTTTCAATATTTATGTACACTATTTATTTAACATATTTTATTTTACTTACATATTATATACGAAGATTATGTAGGAGGATTTTTTATGAATAATTATGAAATTATGATGAATGGTAATGTTAAAATTGGTGAATTTGCACCTGAATTCGAAGCTCAAACTACAATGGGAAATATTAAACTTTCTGATTATAAAGGAAAGTGGGTTGTTCTTTTTTCTCATCCTGGAGATTTTACCCCCGTTTGTACAACAGAGTTTATTGCTTTTTCTAAAATGAATACATACTTTGAAAATTTAAATACCTGTTTGCTTGGTCTTAGCATAGATAGCAATGCTTCACATTTAGCTTGGTTATATGATATTTGTATGCGTACTGGTATAAGAGTTCCGTTTCCTGTAATAGCTGATAGAAGCGGAGAAATTGCTAGAAGATATGGAATGGTCGCAAATGAAATAAGTAATACCGAAACTGTAAGAAATGTATTTATTATTGATGATAAAGGAATTATAAGAGTTATTTTAGTATATCCACTAAATGTAGGTAGATGCATTCCTGAAATTTTAAGAATTATAGAAGCTTTGCAAACAGCAGATTGTAATAAAGCTTCTACTCCAGCTAATTGGCTACCTGGTGACCCTATTATAGTTCCTGCACCTAAAACTTGTAATGAATTAACTGGAAGAGTTAAAGAAATAAAAGAAAATAGAAATGGTATTAGTTGGTATTTAAGTTTTAAAAAGCCTATTGACTGCAAAGCTCAAATTAATTCAAGTTCTGAAACAAAAAAATTAAATCGTAAAAATTCAGAAAAAAAATAATTTAATTAATTTTAATAATTTTATTTATTCTTGGAAATAATATTAATATCTTGATTTAAGGAGGATTATTTTTATGGAAAAGAAACAGTTAATTAATTGTACAGTTTGCAGTTGTGCTTTTAATAATGAAAAAACTCAAAAATGTGAATTAGAGGATATAATTGTAAGACCTTGCAAAAATTGTAATAATGGAAATCCAGAAGATGAATCTATGTGCGGAAGTTACCGTTGTAATCAAGAATAAGGTATCAAAAAAGGCAGTAGAAAAAATTACTTTCTACTGTCCTTTTTACGTGTACTATACAATATTAGGCTTTCTTAGTGTTGTTACTTATCGTTGGTTTGTGGTTTCTTCTTCACCATTTATTTGTTCGCAATATTTTTTATATTCTTCTTTATATTTGCTATCTTTAAATTTTAATTTGCTATCTTCTCTCATTTTTATTAGTGCTTTATATTTTATATATGAATCTTCAGATTCTAAATTTTTCCCTAGTATTTTAACAATACTGTTAGTAGCTTCTTCTAATGATGGTTTATCTTTTTGGTCTACTCTATATATTACATGATATCCAAAATCTGTTTTTACTGGTTCTTTTGAATATGTTCCGTTTTCTAGTGCTTTACTTGCTTCCACATATTCTGTAGCTAAGCCAGAATCAAAACCATTATATCCTAAATCTTCATATACAACAGCATCTCCATATTCTTCTGCCACTTCATCAAATGATTTTCCAGAATCTAATTTTGCTATTACTTCTTTTGCTTTTGCCTTTGCTTGTTCATCTGTAACTTCATCACTTGTTTCTACCAATATATGTTTTGTATTTATTTCTCCATATACATTTTCATCATAATATTTTTGAATTTCATCTTGATCAATTTTTGTTTTTAAGTAATCTACATAGTATAAATCTCTTTTATAAGTTAATGTTAAATAATCAATAAAATCTTCTTTTGATTCAAAACCATTTTCTTTTAAGAATTCTTTTTCTTCATAACCATAATATGTTTGATATGTTGAAATATAATAATCAGCTTGATCTTGTATTTCTTTTTCTTGGTCACTTGTAAGTTTATATTTATTTTTTAATATTGCACTATCAACAACATCTAAAGCATAATTTATTGAATATGCTTTTTTCATTTCATTATAAAGATCATTCTTTTTTACGCTTCCACCTTTTACTGTTGCAATTGTTTCATTTCCGAATTTAGGTACTCCTGTAATATATAATAAAAACATAATTATTGCACCTAATAATAGACCTATTACACCAGAAATCCAAACTTCTTTTTTTGCAAAAACTAATTTTTTCTCTTCTTTAATAACATTCTCTTCTTCCATAAGTACGCTCCTTTTTTATTGCTCTATCTGAGCATAATTTTATTGAAATTATTTTATATATAAATTATTAAAATAAACTTAAAATCAAAATTGTAGTATTTTACAATATTATATTTATAGTTTATATTCTATAAATTTATGAGTTTGTAAGCTTGGTTTTAAATCCAATATTCTTTGATTACTTGATCCTCTAAATTTTAATGTTGGGTCTTTTTTTTCTTCTACAAATCTTCCATCAACTAATACATCTATTTCATTTAAGCATTTATTTGTTTCTTCATCGTTTCTATCTATAAGTTGATCTAATGTGTATCCTGAGTAACACCATACATTAAATTCTGGTCTTATTTCTTTTACATCTTTTATAAATTTTAAAACCCCTGGAACATTTTCTTTACATAGAGGTTCCCCTCCACTTATAGTTATTCCGTTTAAAATAGAATTTTCCTTTATTCTTTTTAAAATTTCTTCTTCGTTAAATTCTTCACCATAATTAAAGTCTTGTGCTTCTTTATTATGGCATCCTGGGCAGTGGTGTGGGCAGCCACTTACAAATAAGACTGCTCTCCAACCTAAACCATTTGATATACTTTCATCATAAAAACCAGCTATTTTCATACTAGTCATCTCCTAAATTATTGTTTTATTTACCTGTATGAGTTACTCTATCATGTAGCTCAGCTAATTTTCCTTTGTTCCATCTAGAAGTTGTACCTACTAGATAACCTGTTATTCTTTGAATTGTATCAATATTTTCTCCACCACACATTGGGCATACTTTTAAATTTGCATCAGCATTTTCAAATCCACAATCTAAACATCTAGAACGTGTATGGTTTATAGATCCATACCCCATATTGTATTTGTCCATTAAATCTACAACTGCTTCTACACTATTTGGATTGTGTGTAGCATCTCCATCTAACTCAATGTAGAATATATGTCCACCTGCTGTTAATGCATGATAAGGTGCTTCTATTTTAGCTTTTTCTTCTGCTGTACATTTATACCATACTGGAACATGGTTGCTATTTGTGTAATAATCTTTGTCTGTTACTCCTAATATTGTTCCATATTCTTTTCTATCCATTTTTGTAAATCTTCCAGATAATCCTTCTGCTGGTGTTGCAAGTACTGAATAGTTTAAATCATATCTTTCCGAATATTTATCACATGATTCTTTCATTTGTGTGATTATTTCTATTCCTAGTTTTTGTGCTTTTTCTGATTCAGCATGGTGTTTTCCTGTAAGTACTGTTAAGCATTCTGCTAAACCTATAAATCCAATACCTAATGTTCCATGTTTTAATACTGGTTCTACTCTGTCATTAGGTTTTAAATTTTCACTACCTTGCCATAGCCCTGACATTAATAATGGAAATTGTTTTGCAACTGCACTACATTGGAATTTATATCTATCATATAATTGTCTTGCTGCAATATCTGTATATTTTTCTAGTTTATTTAGGAATATCTTTTTAACTTCTTTGTTATATTTTTCTGTCATGTATTGTTCGCTACCTTTACCAAGTTCAAAGTTAATTCCTAAATTTTCTTGTGCTTCTCTTGCTGATTCTATTGCTATCTTTACAATATTTACTGTTGTAAATGATAAGTTTCCTCTTCCTACTGATGTATCTTCTCCGTGTCTATCTGCAAATACTCTTGTTCTACATCCCATTGTTGCACATTCATAGTAATATCTATTTGGATCGTCTTCTCTCCATTTTGGATGTTGGTTAAATGTAGCATCTAGATTTATAAAGTTAGGGAAGAATCTTCTTGCTGTAACTTTGCATGCATATTTATATAAATCATAGTTTTTATCTTGTGGTAAATAATTTACGCCTCTTTTTTTCTTCCAAATTTGAATTGGGAATATTGGAGTTTCTCCATTTCCTACACCTTTTTCTGTTGATGCAAGCATTTCTCTAATTATACATCTACCTTCAGCAGAAGTATCTGTTCCATAGTTTATAGAACTAAATACAACTTGATTTCCACCTCTTGAATGAATTGTATTCATATTATGTATAAATGCTTCCATTGATTGGTGAACTCTTTCTACTGTATTATTTATTGCAAGTTGTATGTATTTTTTATCACCTTTTAATTCTTTTGTATCTTTCTTAATATAGTCTTCCACTTTGTAATCATAAAGTTTTGATAAATCTTCATCAATTACTTTTTCTATTTTTTTAACTTCTTCTACAAAAGTCTTTTTTACATAAGGAGCTAAGTAATAATCAAATGCAGGTATTGCTTGTCCACCATGCATTTCGTTTTGAACTGTTTCTAGCGATATACATCCAATAATACTTGCTGTTTCAATTCTCTTTGCTGGTCTAGAACTTCCGTGTCCTGCTCTAAATCCATGTTCCAAAATTTTATCTAGTGGATGTTGTAAGCATGTTAAACTTTTTGTTGGATAATAATCTTTGTCATGTATATGAATATATCCATTTTTTATTGCTGTTCTTGCTTCTGTTGACAATAAGAAATCATCAACAAATGGTTTTGTAGTTTCTGATGCGAATTTCATCATCATTCCTGCAGGGGTATCTGCATTCATATTAGCATTTTCTCTTGTAACATCATTAGACTTTGTTTCTATAATCTCTAAAAACATATCTTTTGATTTTGCTTTTCTTGCAACATCTCTGTTGTATCTATATGTAATATATTCTTGAGCTACTTCTTTTCTAGAAGAACCCATTAATTTTTTCTCAACTATATCTTGAATCTCATAAACAGATACTTGTACTTTATCTTTTAATTGATTTCTTACACTATCTGCTATTTTTGTAGCTAAATCTATATCAACTCCACCTGTTGTGTGTGACATTGCTAGTGTTATAGCCTTAATAATCCTTTCATCATTATACTCTGATATTCTTCCGTCTCTTTTAATAACTTGCATGTGTAGTATCCCCCTTTTACAACTATTACTCCTTATATTTTTCTTTTGTACATGATGGTTATACACTTACAGCTACTTGGGTTACAACACTTGCGTATCTCCTTTTGCTTTAAAAAAATGTATGCCGTTTTTTGGTTTAAAAGTATTTTATCTTAACCAATATTTAAAGTCAATATGTATTGATTTTTTGTAATATTACATTTATGTTACAGGAATATTACAATAACATTACTTTAATTTTATATTCTTTTCAATTCCCATTTTACCAGCTCTTGTAATTTTTTCGTAACCATATTTTTCCTTTAAGTTGTCCAAAACTTCATCCAATTTTTCTTGTTTTCGTTCTTTTTCTGTTTCAAACAATGAAATTTGCGCTTCATTTTTATTTGTTAATTTATCTACTCTTAAAGCAACAAGCCTAATTTCTTCTCCTTTATACATTTCTTTTAATAGCTCTTTTGCTTTTAAATATATATCTTTTGTATTTGCCGTTGCAAAATCTAACTTTTTTTGATGAGAAAAATCTTTAAAATCTTTTGTTCTTAAGCCAACATTTACAACATTTGCAACCATTTTGTGTTTTCTTAACCTATATGCAACATGCTCTGCAAGTGTTAGCAATATTTCATTTAAAGTTTCTACATTACTAACATCTTTCGCAAGAGTTGTAGAATTTCCTATGCTTTTGGGTGGTCCATAATTATATATAACTTCTGACTCATCTATACCATTCGCATATTCCCACATCATTTTGCCATGTTTTCCAAATTTATTAGTTAATTCATTAATATTTGCTTTTGCTAAATCTCCAATTGTTTTTATATGCATATTATATAATTTAGGAACACTTTTTCTGCCTAGCATAAATAATTCGCCTACTGGTAATGGCCACATTTTATCTTGAATTTCTTTTGGATATAAAGTATGTATTTTGTTTGGCTTTTCAAAATCTGAAGCCATTTTGGCTAGTAATTTGTTGTTGCTTAGTCCTATATTTACTGTAAAACCTAGTTCTTCATTTACTCTTTTTTGTATTTCAATTGCTTTTTCTTCTAGAGTAGATTTCATTAAAGAATTGGTCATATCTAAAAAGCACTCATCTATTGAATATCTTTCTATTTCATCTGTATAATTTAATAGAAGATTATATAATTTATTTGAATATTCTCTATATATTTTATAATTTCCTGGAAAAACTTTTATACTTGGACACTTTTTTCTTGCTTGGTATATGGTTTCTCCTGTTACTATTCCAAATTGTTTTGCTATATTACTTTTTGCTAAAACTATTCCGGCTCTTCTATTCTCGTCTCCACCTATGATTGCTGGAATAGTTCGTATATCTACTGTTTCACCTTTGCTTAATAAATCTAAAGCTGACCAAGATAAAAATGCATTATTTACGTCTATATGCATAATTTTTCTCTCCATATTATCACCAAGGTCATTATAGAACATAGGTTCGTATAAGTCAAGGAATTTTTATTTTTTACTTGCATATAATTAAAATATGTGCTAATATAAATAAGTACTTTGTTTTTAGGGGTATAGTGTCAATGGTAGCACATCGGTCTCCAAAACCGCCTGTGAGGGTTCGAGTCCTTCTACCCCTGCCATCAAAACTTGCTTAATGGCAAGGCTTAAGAGTGAATAATTAAGAATATATAACTTAAATCAAAATATAAATATTGGGGCGAGTTTGTATTTTTTATTATTCGCTCTTATTTTTATTTTTTCTAATTATTTTTTTGGAGGTTCTTTATGAAATTTTATTCTTTTTATTCTCTAATTATTGTTTTTTGTCTTGTTCTTATTTTTAGTTTATGCTTTTTTATTCCAATTTTTAATACGTCCGGATTTGTTTTAGCATATACTCCAAATTCTAATCAGCAACAATATTTATCTATATCAACATCTAATTTTACTTGGCCTGTTCCCGGTTATAATAATATCACTTCTAATTTTGGTTATAGGAAATCTCCAACTTCTGGTGCTGGTTCATATCATGGTGGAGTAGATATTGCAGTCCCCACAGGTTCAAATATTATTTCTGCATCAACTGGTGTTGTTTCTTATTTAGGTTTTTATGGTGCAAATGGTTTTACTGTAAAAGTAGAATCTGGAAATCTTGTTTTCATTTATTCTCATGTATCCCCGAGTTTTCTAGTATATTCTGGTCAAATAGTAAATAAAGGACAAGTTATTGCAAAAGTTGGCCCAAAAAATGTTTATGGTATTTATAATAATCCATACAAAGATAGTAATGGAAATCCTACTAATGGAGCAACAACTGGTCCGCATCTCCATTTTGCAATAAAAAAAGACGGCAAAGCCGTCAATCCTTTAAATTTCTTTTAATTACATATCTTCTTCATCATCTTCGTCATGGTTACAATGTGAACAATCATGTCCACAACATCCATCATGTTCTTCGCATTCATCTCCCCAGTCCAACTCTATTATATTATTACATTCTGGGCATTGTACTTCATTCTTTAATTCATCATAATCAACCACAAATTCAGCATTGCAGTATGGACAAGTAATAGCAAAATCGCTTTCTTCATCTATATAAAATTCTTTTTCCATAGATTTTAATTGATTCTCTAGTTTTTCAACTCTTTCTTGTAATACTGCTTGAGATTGTGCTAATGTTTCCATTCTTGTTGCTGACATTTCTTCCATTCTGTTTACTTCATCAAAAAACATATTATACAAATTAAATATTTGTACTTTTATATATTCTAAATCCTCTTTGTTTTGAATATTCTTTTCCAAATCTTCCAAAACTTTTTTAAATTTTACATTTAAGTTAGACATTATTGTTTTCCTTTCAGTTCTAGATTCTTTCCATATATTCGCCAGTTCTTGTATCTATTCTAATAACATCATCTGTGTTAACAAATAGTGGGACATTTATTGTATAACCTGTTTCTAATTCTGCTGGTTTTGTTTGTCCTGCACCTGCTGTGTTCCCAGCAAATCCTGGTTCTGTATATGTAACTTTTAATTCAACAAATATAGGAGGTTCTACTGCAAATACTTTTCCTTTAAAAGATAGAATTTTTACTATCATATTTTCTTTTAAGTATTTTAAAGTATCTCCTAAATCTTCTTTGTTTAATGGTAATTGATCATATGTTTCATTATCCATGAAGTAATATAATCCTCCATCATTATACAAATATTGCATTTCTTTTTTCTCTATTTCTGCTCCTTGTAATTTTTCTGATGGGTTAAATGTTTTCTCTAAAACTGCTCCTGTTATTACATTTTTTAATTTTGTTCTTACAAAAGCTGCTCCTTTTCCTGGTTTTACATGTTGAAATTCTACTACCTTAAATACTGAACCATCTAATTCAAATGTTGTTCCATTTCTTACATCTCCTGCCATATAAACTTCTGCCATATTTTATACCTCTTTTCTATTTTTTTACTATAAATCTTATTTATTTTAATATATTTTATGGAAAAAATCAAGTATTATACTATATCTATTTTAAATGTCTCATTTTTAAATGGATTTTTATTAATATATAGCTTCTTACTCTCTAATTCTTCTTCCAATGTTTCTCTTGTTTTTTTATCTTTTATAAATGCAATTAAAAATTCCAATTTATAATCATTTTTTGTGCACTCTATAAACTCATCTAAATCCTCATATACTTCCGCTTCTATTCCATTTTTTACTGCATATTTATATAATTCAAATTGTAAGTCTAAATAATCTTTGTCGTCACAATATATTGCCATATTTCTAAAAGGAACATATTCCAATTCTTTTTTGTTGTTTTTCTTAAAATAGAAATATGTGCTAGTATTTCCAACACATATTATTTTTATTTGATGTTTTAATATGTACTCTTTTTCCTCTTTATTAAGTTCTCTATTTTCTATCATTTTGCATATTTTAAAATCTTCTAGTACTTGATTAAATATTTTTATTAAAATCATATTTGTATTAACTAATCCATCTTCTGTTAATGATATTATCGCTGTCTTTTTTAATAACGATTGCATACATAAATTTATTGTTATATATGGATTAGCATAATATGTAACACATATTACTTGTTTATTTACATTTTGAATTGGCTCTTTATTTTTATATGTTTCTAATAAATCTATTGTCCTTTTTATATCAAAACTTATACTAGAATCTTTTTTATCAATATCATATATTTTTTTTATTGATTCTTCATTTTCTATAATAGATTTCTTATAAGCTTCAATAATTTTGTTGATTGTGTCTTTTCCTATATATAGCTCTTTTATTTTATTACTATATTCTAAAATTTCAAACATTTTATTCCCTTTCAATTTTTCTTCTGCTTTCTTTTACCGATTTCATTGCATTATCTATTTTCTGTAATTCTTCTGGAGTTCTTGTTTCTTCATTAATTTTAAGGATTCTTTTAACACCTTTTACCCAACCAGTAGGTGAATGTATTAGTTTTTCTATTGATTTTGATTCACTATTTTGACTTAATTTTCTTCTTTTTACTTTGTCTTCTACTAATATTGTATCTTTATTTTTTTCAAAATACTCTTCATTCACAAAATATGATGCAGCTCCATAATATGGGTTTCCATCTTTATCTAACATTTTTTCTATCCATACTGTTTGAAGATTTGGTAAATGCATTATAGCATGACCATCTGAAGTCATTTTTAATGAATACTCTTTATCTAATAATTGTGCTGCCTTAAATCTTTCTTCTGGATCTGTTATGTATTGATCATACTTATTATCTGATTTTTTCCCTTTTTTTCTTTTTGTTCCTTTATCATCTTCTTTTAATGAATCACCTAGCTCAAGACATCTTTTAAAAAGTTCTTGTCTTATTTCAATACTTTCAGCCTCTGGAAATAAACTACTAATTACCATAAATTTTTCTGTATTGTCTTCTAATAAGCTAATCATTCCAGCTAATTCTTGTAAATCTATTTTTCCTTTATTATACATTTCTCTTATCTCTACTGGCTGTAATACTTCTTGTTTATATTGAGTTGTTATAAATTCTCCTCCTAACCATTGCATTGCCTCTTCAATATCTGCAATTCCTGTTTTATATAATTCTCCCATTATATTTGGTATAAACTCTTCTCCAAACATACCAGAAAGTTTTACTACTAAATCATCAGTTGTTGTATCTATTTGTTCTTGCTCCCTTAATACAGAATATAAATTTGCATATCTTTTTAATTTAGTATTTGATTCCTTTGTATCAAAATATACATCTTCACTAAAAAGTTCCATAAATCTAGTATCAAAATACTCTTTAGGCATTTCACCTAGTTTCATCTGTTCTATTAATTCTAAATTTGCATTTCCATTTACATATAAATCTATAAAATCTTCCTCTTTTAGTTCCGTATTTCTTAATAAATAGCTCGCAAGAGCATTTGCAGAAGTTAAAAGTTTTTCTTTTTCATCTTTGTCTTCAGCTTCTTCATAACTCTCTATTATATGTGTAACATCTTCTAGTCCAACTCCCGCTATTTTTAGTTCCTCTAAATTTTCCGGGAAAGTACCAACTGCCAAATTTGCATGCAATTTATCTATATACAAATCTGAAAGATATCTTGTATCTGTACACCTTGCTAAAAACTCTTCTATATTTTTTTCATCTGCTTCTATAATTGTCTCTCCATCATTGTCAACTACTTTATATTTTGCATTTGTATATTTTCCAGTTTTTAATTCTTTAAGAATTTTTCTTATTTCTAATATACTACATTCTATTAGTATCTGCTTTTTACTTTCATCATTGTTTCTTAAGATTAAGTCTCCTACTTGCTCTCCTTCGCAAACTCTAACCCCAAGCATTAATCTTGCTGCTGCATTTAATAATATTGCTTCTCTGTCCATTAAATAAAAATTTTCTGATACATAGTCTTGTAATAATTCTGTTATACATATTCCTGCATCTTTATCATCTAATTTAACAATAGTTTCTTTATCTTCAGCCACTTTATCCAAATACATTTCTTTAAAATCTTGAGGTTTCATTCCTTTTTTATCTACAAAATACTGCATTGTTATCTTTTTCATTATTGCCCCAAGCACAGCATCTTTATATTCAGGCTTTATAATTGAACTTATGTCTTCTATTGTAATTGTATCCATTATTTCTTTAAATAATTTTCTTTTTTTCTCATCATATATAGAATCTATACTTTTTGGTTCTTCTTTTGTGAATATTAAAGTTTCTCTTATTCCTCTATACTTTTGGCTTGGAAATTCATAAATTGCAATAGGTTTTCCATCTAAAATAAGGTCCTTCATTTCTTTTTTTGTTCCTGTTTTTATTCTATCTGGATATGTTTTCATTATTTCTGCAATGAATTGTCTTTTTATTGAGTTATCTGTATTAAGACTATTTTGTGGGTTTTTTAAAATTTCCATAAGTAACTGATATGCTATTCTTTGTCTCTCTTCATCAGTATTTAAAATAACTCTATTTTGAATACTTTCTTCAATGCTTTGTATTATTTTATCATCAAAAATTTTTGAATATATAAAACTTTCTAAATCGTCTCCAATTATATCTTTGTATCTGTTTATTATTTGAATTAATGTAAGGTTATCTATTGATTTCATGTAAACCTCCTAATATATTTAGATTATTTGAACGCATTATGTAAATATTATAACTCTTTTTGGAGATTTTTGCAAGTATTGGAAACAAAACGACTTTAGTCGCCTTTTAAAATAGCACCTTCAAGCAACTAGCTTTTTGCTAATTTTGAAGGTGCTACTTATATCTATTTTACTATATTACAACATATCCTCTTTCTGATTTTGTTAATCTTTCTGAGCCATCTTTTGTAACTAATAGTGTATCTTCTATTCTTATTCCATATTTTCCTGGCAAATATATTCCAGGCTCGTCAGCAATAACCATATTTTCTTTAAAGTTTGCTTCATTTTTTAGTCTAATAAATGGTAGCTCATGTACTTCTAATCCTACTCCATGTCCTAATGCATGAATTAAATTGTAGCCATTTACTTTAAAATCGCTTTCAACCATATTGGCAGCTGTTTTTATTGTATACCCATCTGTTATCTCTTTTGTTGAGAGTTCAAGGTTCTTTAATGCTAAATCATATACAGGTTTAATTTCTTCTAAGATACAACCCATAAATATAGTTCTTGTCATATCCGAACAATATCCCTCATATTTACATCCCATATCTATTAGTATTGGATCTGCCATTTCTACTTTTCTATCTCCTGGAATCCAATGCGGAATTGATGAGTTTTCTCCTATTGCTACTATTGGGTCAAAAGAAACTCCATCTGCTCCATGTGTTTTAAAATACATTTCTATTTCTAAAGCAATTTGTTTTTCTGTCATTCCCGTTTTTATATAGCTTAATAAATGAGTAAAACAATTGTCTGTAATCTCACATGCTTTTCTAATTTTATTTATTTCTTCTTCATCTTTAACTATTCTTTGTTTCTCAATTATCCCTTCTGTTTCTACTAAATTATTCGCCTTATACCTTTGCTTTATATTTTTATATTGTTCATATGTTGCATAGTTTTCTTCAAATCCTACATTTTCACAGAATGTAAAAAATTTCTCATATTCTTCTTTTGTAATGTCTCTATAATCCATTACTATTATGTCATCATTTATAGTAAGAACACTATTTACTGCTTCTATGTACATTGTATAGGTTATAAATATATTTTCTTTTCTCGTTATTAATAAAGTTCCTTCTGAAGTAATGTTAGTTAAGTATCTAATATTGATTGGATTAGTTACTATCATTCCTTCTAAATTTAAACTTTTCATTCTTTCTCTTAAAGCACGCATTTTATAGTTCATAGAGCCACCTTCTTTCTATAAATATTTTAATACATTCCTAATGTAAATATTTTCATTAACATTGTAAATAAAATACTAAATGGTACAAATATTGTTATAACTGATGCGATTACAATAAATGGCCCAAATGGTATATATGTATCTGTACCTTTTCTTTTTATTATCATTATAGCAATACTAATTATTGCTCCTATTAGAAATGCCAAAACAGAAATTACTACAATATTTTGTAGTCCAAAGAATAATCCAAGTGCTCCCATTAATTTTACGTCTCCCATTCCCATTGCTTCTTTACCTGCAATAAGACCTCCAATTAATGTTATAATTAAGAAAATTCCTCCTCCTGCTAGCATTCCAAGTAGTAAATTTAACGAAATATTTATATTTATAAAGCCATATATAAATAAGAACACTAATCCTATTTCAAATATTAATAAATTTAATCTGTTTGGTATTATTTGTTCTTTTAAATCTACATAAAAAGCACATGCAAGCATTGGAATTAGTATTACATATTTTATTAAATCCAAATTCTCTTTAAAGCCTGAGTGTAATCCAAATTTATATAGTAATCCTGCATATGCAATTGCTATCCCTAAAATTAATATATAGTTTGGAAGCACAGTTTTTTTATATTTACTAAAACTCTCTTTTGCAAATATTCTTCTTTCTTCGATGAAGCATTTACTTACATAATCTATAAATTGACCTATTGTTCCTCCTACTAATATAAATAAAACATAATATAATATATGTACATCATTAAAATACATCTTTCTTCTCCTGCTTTCTTTCTTGCCTTTTTAAATATCTTTTAATTATCATATTTTCTAAAGGCCTTTTTACTCTTGTAATAAATATATCTTTTTTACCTAATGGCTTTGTAAGAATTGTAAACATTTTCATTCTATTTCCGCCGAAGCACATCTGTCATTATTTGGTCCCCTACAACAGCTATCTGGTTTGGACTTAACTCTAGGAATTCAGCTCCTTGTTTGAACCCCTTTTTAAATGGCTTTTTAGCAAAAAATATGTATGGTATATCCAGCTCTTTTGCGACCATTTTTACCTTTTCAATCTTGTTAGTGTTTGACAATATACATAATTTGAAATTATTTTCTTTTAAGTTATTAATCCAGTCTTTAGAACCTTCTAATATCTTTAATTCAAAATCAATTAGTGTGTTATCAACGTCTAACAATAATCCTTTAATATTATTTTTATGTAATAATTCTACTGTAATTTCTTTTACATTTGTTAAATATATATCTGGGTATAGTATCATTTATTCCTCCATTTATGTGTATATATTATCAATATATTAGTTAAAAGTCAACAATTAGATAAATTGGAATTTGTTGGACTAAATTTATTTTTGGGCTTGTAGGGGTCGCCGTCCTCGGCGACCTGCAATTAAATTGTTGTAAAATATGTATATTGCAAAATCTATGATGTCTTCGGGTCGCCCAGGAGTGCGACCCCTACAACGTTTGCAACATGTTTCATCCGAAATTAAAATATTAAAAATGAAAAAAATTGTGAATGGAGTTAGCTTGAATTAGAAATTGTTCTTCGAGCGCAGTAGGGAATCTCATTTTTAATGAGGGCGCTGCGGAGCAAGAAGATCTACAATTTCTATGAAAGCGACATGACCTGAACCATTTTTTGAATTTTAATATTTTAATTTTGAATATAATTACAAATTCCAATTTATTTACAGAACCTATGATTTCCTATTACTACTGTTGCTGGCCTTGACCAAATCCATGCACTTGTTGCTGTGTTTGGATTAAAATAATATATTGCCCCATAAGATGGATCCCATCCGTTTATTGCATCTTGTGCTGCTTTTTTTGCAGTTTCATTTGGAGTTAAATTTATTTGTCCATCACTTACTACTGAAAAAGCACCTCTTTCATATATTACTCCAGCAACTGTATTTGGAAATGATGAATTTTTCACCCTATTTAATACAACTGATGCTACTGCAACTTGCCCAGAATATGGCTCTCCTCTTGCTTCTGCATATACTAAATGTGAAAGTAAGTTTAAATCTGAGCTAGAATTTGTTGTTGTGTTTGAAGAACTTGAAGAATTTATTCCCATTGCCGAAAGAGTTTTAGGTCCTGCTATGCCGGTCTACGGTTAATCCATTTTTAGATTGAAACCATCTTACTGCAGAAAGTGTTTGTGAGCCATAAATTCCATCCACATTTCCATAGTAATAACCCCATCTTTTTAATTTGGTTTGTATTTGTTTTACTTCATCACTTCTAGAACCATATTTAGAAAGCGCATATGAAGAATTGGTATCTTCTCTAAAAAATATGTTGTATGATAAAAAAGCTGTTATAGATACTATTAATATAAGTATAGCAATAATATTGCTTTTATTTTTTATAATTTTCTTCATAAAAAAACCACCTTTAAAGAAAATTTCATTGTATATAAAAAATATTTTCTCCAAAAATGGTATTTTTATGTGTTTTTAATTAATTTTAGAATATTCCTACTATGTTTCCGTTTTCGTCTATATCTATCTTTTCTGCTGCTGGAACTTTTGGAAGTCCTGGCATTGTAAATATATTTCCTGTAAGTATTACTATAAAACCGGCTCCTGTTTTTAGTATTACATTTTTTACATGTATTTTAAATGGTTCTAAACATAATAAGTTTTTAGCATCATCTGAGAATGAATATTGTGTTTTTGCTATGCAAACTGGCATATTTCCATAACCATTTTTCTCTAAATCTTGTATTATTTTTTCTGCTTCGTCACTATATTCTACTCCTTCTGCTCCATATATTTTTGTTGTTATTTTTTCAATTTTTTCTTTTATGGTGTCATTTAATTCATAGCAATACTTAAAGTTTGCTGGTTTTTCACATAAGTCTACTATTTTTTCTGCCAAATCTATTGCTCCTTCTCCGCCTTTAGCCCAAGCTTCTACTAAACTTATATTTACACCTTTTTCTTCTAACTTATTTTTTAAGTATTCTATTTCTTTATCTGTATCTGTTATATATTTATTTATTCCAACTATTACATTTAGTCCAAATACATTTTTCAAATTATATATATGTTTTAATAAATTGTGAATTCCTTTTTCTAGATATTCTATAGATTCTTCTTTTATATCTTCTATTGGCATTCCGCCATGATATTTTAATGCTTTTATTGTTGCTACACACACAACTGCATCTGGTGTTTTAGGTAAGTTTCTACATTTAATATCTAAGAATTTTTCTGCTCCTAAATCTGCACCAAATCCAGCTTCTGTAATACAATAATCTGCAAGTTTCATACCCATTTTTGTAGCTATTACGCTATTACATCCATGTGCAATATTTGCAAATGGTCCACCATGTATTAATGCTGGAGTATTTTCTAATGTTTGAACTAGGTTTGGGTTAATAGCATCTTTTAAAAGCACTGTCATTGCTCCTTCTGCTTTTAAATCTCTTGCTCTTATTTCTTCTCCATTTTTATTATATCCTACTACTATGTTTCCAATTCTTCTTTTTAAATCGTTTATATCTTCTGCTAAGCAAAATATTGCCATTATTTCTGATGCAACTGTTATATCAAATCCATCTTCTCTTGGAACTGCATTTTTTTCTCCTGACAAACATATTTCAACTTTTCTTAATGCCCTATCATTTAAATCTACACATCTTTTCCAAATTACTTTATCAAATCCTAATTCATTTCCTTGGAAAATGTGATTATCTATTAATGCAGAAAGTAAGTTGTTTGCTGATGTTATTGCATGTATATCTCCTGTAAAGTGAAGATTTATTTCTTCCATTGGAGCAACTTGAACATATCCTCCACCTGTTGCTCCACCTTTTATTCCAAATACTGGTCCTAAAGATGGTTCTCTTAACGCAAGTATAGCTTTTTTGTTTATTTTAGATAGTCCGTCAGCTAGTCCTATTGATATAGTAGTTTTTCCTTCTCCTAATGGTGTTGGGTTTATAGATGTTACAAGTATTAATTTTCCATCTTTTTTATCTTTTAGTTTTTCATATAATTCGTTTGAGATTTTTGCTTTGTATTTTCCATATTGTTCTAAATAATTTTCCTCTATTCCTAGTTTTTCTGCTACCTTTGTTATGTTTTGTAATTTTGCTTGTCTTGCGATATCGATATCTTCCATCTTTTACCTCCTAAATATTTTTTATAAATTTTCTTTATTAAAAATCTTGTTCTTCTATATTGTTATCACTATCATTTATTAAAACTGTTATTTTCTTTTCTGCTTTTTCTAAATAGTCACTTGCACTTTTTGAAAGCTTCATTCCTTCTTCAAATTTATTTATAGAATCATCTAAATTTAAGTCTCCTTTTTCTAATTCTTGTACAATTTTTTCTAGTTCTTGCATTGTTTCTTCAAAATTCATTTCTTTACTCATTTTTACCTCCCTATCTTGTTTTGTTTCGAGTAACCATTAAGTAGCAACTCATACAATATAATTTATTCTTTCTTCAATGTGCCTGTTTTTATGTTTACTGTGTATATGCTTATTTCTCTTCTTGTTTCTTCTTCTCTTACGTATATTACATAGTTTCCGTTACCGTCTATTGATTCAAATGTAAAACACACATTGTCGTCTTCTCCCCAGTCTTTTTTAACGATGCTAAGGGCCTTTTCTTTATCACTTTTCTCTTTTTCTATTTCTGTTTTTGTAACTTCTTCTTCACCTACATTAGAAGAGGTGTTTTGTGTAGTGTTAGTTTGGTTGTTCTTTTCTTCATTTACATTTGTATTATTTTTATCTTCTATATTTTCGTTTTGTACATTATTTTCAACTGTATTATTTTCTATCGCATTTTCATTTAAATTTATTACTTCTTTTCCTTTGTTTTTTTCGATTTTTATTAGTTTTATTGTAAGTAAGGTTATTAGTATTACTAAAACTATTGTTACTGTTATTATAATTATTTTTTTCTTATTTTCCATAACTTTCACCTCATAGTACTTTTGTTTTTACTTCTCCATCTGTAAATCTTATACCTAACATATCATTTGTTTTTAATTCTTTAACACTTTTAATTGTTTTACCATTTTTTTGAACTATTGAATACCCTCTTGTTAATGTTTTTAAAGGGCTTAATGTATCTAATTTAGAAATCAATTCAATTGATTTTGTCTTTGAGTCTTTTACTTTGTTTGTTATTAAGTTTTCTAGATTTTTAATTATTATGTCTAAATTAATGTATTGCTCTTTTATTTTTGCCGTTGGGTCTGTAAACGCTTTTGATGACATAGATTTTTGATATCTTAATTTCATGAATTCTATTTTCTTTTTTAAAGATATTTTGTATCTTTGATTATATGTTTCTAATTTTTTCTTTATTTCTTCTATATCAGGAACTGCAAGTTCAGCTGCAGCGGAAGGAGTTGGTGCTCTCAAATCTGCTACAAAATCTGCTATTGTGAAATCTGTTTCATGACCTACTGCAGAGATTATTGGTATTTTTGAATTATATATTGCTCTTGCTGTTATCTCTTCATTAAATGGCCACAAGTCTTCTATTGAGCCTCCGCCTCTTGCCAAAATTAAAACATCTGCTAGTTTCTTTTCATTCATTATTCTAATTGCATCTGCAATTTCCAGTTCAGCGCCTTTGCCTTGCACTGGTATTGGAAATAATCTGATGTGAACATTTGGATTTCTCCTCGTAGATACGTTTATAATATCTTTTATAACTGAACCTGTTTTCGATGTTAACACTCCTATTGTTTTTGGCATAAACGGTATTTTTTGCTTATGGCTATTATCAAAGAATCCTTCTTTTTCTAATTTGTTTTTTAGTTCTTCATATTCTTTATATAGGTCCCCAATCCCATCTTCTTTCATTGCTTTTACATATATCTGGTATATTCCGATCTCTTTCAAATACAGAAACTGTTCCTAGAACTAATACTTTCATTCCATCTTTTGGGGTAAAATTTAAAGTAGCAGTAGAGCTCTTAAACATTATGCATTTTATTAAAGAACCCTCGTCCTTTAATGTAAAATACATATGTCCTGTATAATGATGTTTGAAGTTAGATATTTCACCTCTAACATAAACATTGTTTAAGTACTCATCTTCTGCTACTTTTTCTTTTATATATTTATTTAAGTAAGATACAGTAATTGGTTCTATTTTCAATTTATTTCTCCTTAACTATACTTGCTAAAATTCCATTAATAAACACTGGTGAAGATTCTTCTCCATATGTTTTTGCAAGTTCAACAGCTTCATTAATTGCTACTTTAAAAGGAATCTCTTTATATTGTATTTCATAAATTGCAAGTTTTAATAATGCTAGATTCACTTTTGATATTCTTTCTAAGTTCCAATCTTTTTTCAAGTTATTTCTTATTAATTCTAGTATTTCTTCTGAATTTTTACTTGTGCCATTTACTATGTCTTTTATATATTTTTTGGCTTCTTCCGAAATTATATTATTGTTTTCAAAAAACAATTGCATATCTTCATCATTTATTTCTTTTTGTATTTCTATTTGGTATAGTAGTTTGAATGCTAATTCTCTTGTTTGTGATCTGTTCATAAATTCCTCCATAAAGCTTATTATAGTTTATCTATATATGATTTTAATTTTTCTTTTACTAATTCTTTGTTGTGTTGAACATAGTTTCCTAACAAAATTCCCGCAATTACTATTAGAATAACTATTAATGCCTTGTGAAGATTTAGTAATAAAGCAACTATAGCTACTATTCCGCCAATTATTGCACCTCTATAATTAATTAGAAATTGTTTAACTTTTTCCATAACTCAACATCCCTTATTCTTTAATTTGTGGTTCTTTCTTTACACTTATATTTTTTACTCTTATATTTACTTCTGTAACATCTAAGTCTAATGATTTTTTAATTGCTTCTTTTACGTTGCTTTGTAATTTAGCAGATAAATCTTTAATTACAGCATCTGGATGTACTGATAAAGTAATATATATTTTTATGTGGCTTTCTTCATCCACTTCTACTTTTGTCATAACTGTTTCTGCGCTGTCAAAAGATTTTATAACTGTATTTGCCAAGCTTTCTATTGTATCTCTTGATACTAATAGTTTACCATTATCATTTTCTAATAAAATCCCATCTTTTCCTTGACTTTCACTTGAGTAAGAGTTAAAGAAAATTGATTTTATTGATAATAGTATTAATATTATAGCTAGTCCTAAAGAAATGTTTCCTGCAACACTATTCTCTACTAAAAAGCTTATTCCGTTATATGCTAAAATAACATCAATCCATCCAAATTGTAAAAAGCAAACTAATATTGATATTATTAAAATTATTATTGAAAATAATATTAAATTAAATTTATCTAACCCTTTCATTTTTATTTCTCCTCTTCTTCTTCATTTTTTGGTTCTTCTTTTTCTTCTGGTATATTCACACCTTGTACATGCACATTAACACTTGTTACTGTTAATCCTGTCATTGTTTCTACTGCTTTTTTTACTCTGTTTTGTATCTCAAATGCAATATCTGGAATTCTTGCTCCATATTCTACTATTATATTAACATCTATTTTAACTTCTTTTTCACCTACGTCAACTTTTATACCTTTTGATAAGTTCTTTTTCCCACTAAAAACTTCTGAAATTCCTCCAGCAAATCCGCCAGCCATTCCAGCTACTCCAGAAATCTCTGAAACTGCTTTTCCTGCAATTACTGAAACTACATCATCTGCTATTTTTATCTCCTCATTATTTGCTTCTGAAATTTCAACTGTTTCATTTTTTTCTATTGTATCTTTATTTTCTTCTTCCATCTTATTACCTCCTAAAACAATAATGTTTTAATATAATTTCTATACTAGTATATCAATTAAAATATCATTTTACAACAGTTTTTTACTATTTTTTTCTATAAGTATCACTTACAAACTTCTGCAAGTACATTAGATAAACATTGCATACTTAAAATACATTGTTCCATTGTATTACCTGTTGCACCTACTTCTATTATACTAGAACCATTTGTTAAATGTTGATTATATCTTGAATTTCTTATTATAATTGGTCTAAACAAACCTGGATACATTTCATTTGCTTTTTCTTGAATTTTTACAGCAATTTTCAAATTTTGTACCCAATTTGGATGTTCCAATCCTCCTCCATTTGTTCCTATTACAAACATAATTTGCGCTACATAATTATCATTAATTTTAATTGTAGGTGCATATTCGTTACTACTTCCTACTGCATCTCTATGAAGGTCAAAAACTAATTGAGTATTTTTCCCTTCCAGCAAACCTTCTAATGTATTTAATGACCTTGCATAAGACCCAGAATATGCTGGATAATCATGATAGGTTGTATTATGTGTTACATTAAATCCTTTTTCTTTCAAATAATTTGTAAGTTCAGTACCCACTCTTGCAACACTATAATTTAAATCTGTTGTTCTGTAATTTCCTGTTGCTTCGTATTCATAACCGTGCACTTGGTGTATAGCTTTCACATGTGTGAGTATGATATATTAATATGTCTTTTTTATTTGTAATTTCTACATTTGGAACCAACATATCTTCTGTAATTTCATAATCACTTTGATTATTTATTTGTACACTGCCATATGATGAAGTTACTTTAGGTGTTATATTATTTTCTTGTACAGCTTCTGTTGTTGCATTTTCTGGAAGTTTTGCTACTTTATTTATAAGCTCTTCTGTATCATCTGTTGTAAGGTCATTTTTATTTATTATTAAATCTGCATTTTCTAAAATTGCTTCATCTAAAATGTTTGCTCCCATTGCAAGTATTTTATTATTTGTAAAAAAGTTTTCTTTTTCGCTTTCTTTTTTTCCATATTCCATTAGCGGAATTGAAATATCCAAACACTTTGTAAAAGAATATTCATTTATTTGCTTTTTTATATTATTTCCGTTTTCTTTTATATTTTCCTCTTGTTTTTTTAAATCTACTGTTTTTACTAGTTTTATCATAAAAAAAGTTATAGAAACTATAACCAAAAATTTAAGAATATACCTAAATAGGTCCTTTGCATTTATTACTGCTATGTTCATTTGCAATTTTCTCCTTTGAATTTAACCTATTTAAATATATTCTTTTAATTTTGTTTTATGAAATAAATTGTAGTTTGTTGTTATTCTGCATAAACAATCTTGCCCTGTACATATTGATTCCAACTTGAGCTCCAATTCATATTTGCAATTTCCTCTTGAGTAAATGGAACATGTAATTCTCCTGTGGGATTTTTAAATGAACCAAAAAAAGCCTGATACCCCACCCATGTAATACTTTTAAGTATTTCCATTTTCTCTAATCCAGAAAGCCACTGAAATCCTGCATCCCCTATACTTTCTATTGTATCTGGTAATACTATTTCTTTTACTTTTATTTTTTGTTCAGCTATCTTCTAGCCATTTTTACTCTGTCTTATCTGTTATTACACTTGGATCATATTCTATTTCGCATATCTCCGACACTATTAATTTATCTTTATATTTCTCTTTTATTTTATCTGGTATATCTAAATCTTCAATTGTTATATTATCAACTGACTCTCTTCTAGCTTTTCTTTGTACTATCTCTTCTTCTAATGCTTCTTTTACTTGACTTACTTCTGTTTTGTAAGCTGATTCTTTTGTTGTATTAAATAATCCTCCCTTTATTGATACTGTTACACTTACTCCCACTAAAATTAACATTACAACAATTGTAACTACTAGTGCAACTATAGTTATTCCAGTCTCTTTTTTCATTTTTTATCCTCCTTTGTTTATCTTGCAAAATTTATCTTTTTTCTGGCACAAAAAAATACGCCATATTTATATATTTTTTCTATACGAAAAATATATAAATATGGCGTATATATTTATTTTTTTATTGTTTATTAAATTGGCTTGTGTGTTACAGTCCCAACGGCTACACAGTTTATCATTTGTGGTTCTCCTTCTTTCTTTTTTCTTTCGGGTCTCCGAGGACGGCGACCCCTACATTACAGCAAAGTGTAGAAATTGCTATTTTTAGTACTATCTACATGTTCAATTTTATTATATATTTTTTAAATACATAACAGTTCTAAATCCATACCAATCATGTGTAGCGTCACCCCATCCATAACTTCTGAATGCCGCTGAAGCCTTTCTGTATCCTCTAATTACATAATTGCCTGGTGAAATGTTCATAGGGTCCATAACTCTTTCATCTATGTTTCCTCCTATATCATATATATTACAAATTTTGTAACATCCAGATTCTTTTACTGTTCCAGAATAATTTCCGTTTACTCCATCCTTTGGATTAGTCAAAAAGTCTGAATCCTCCTTTTGCATAAATTTTAAAGTTGCATCCCATTGTGCATCATAAATCAAATGACTCACTACATAATCATTGTTCGCATACATATTAGCAGATTTTTCCTCAGCAACACTTTTACTTGCATTCTGCCATACAGTTTTTCCTTTTTTTATTATAGGCGTATTTGATTCATTGCAGGTTTCGTATCTACCTATATAAAAACCTCCATACGTTGATATACTTTCTTTTATTTCATTTGGCACTTCACCTAGTACAAATGATTTATCATATCCTATAGCTTTACCTTCATTATACCATGTTACACTTTCTAAATCTCCTTCAACTGGTACCCAGACAAATTCATTTCCATTTGTCTCATCAACAATAACAATTCCTCCACTCTCAGTTGTTCCCTGTGACTCATCAACCTTAAATCCAAATGGTACCATAATTATTTTATTATCACTTGTTTTGTATTCCTTGCCAACCGAAAACACAATTGTTTTCTCTGCAATTGTTATTTTTCCAGTATTTTCTATCGTTGTTTTTTCTTCTGCTGTTATTAATGATTGTTGATATAACTCCTCTAATACTTCACTTAACGTTTGGGCTTTTTCTCCCTTTGCATAGTTATACGCTATTTTGTCTACCTTCCATAAATCACGTTTAGTTATTATTCCTTCTGCTCTTGTTCCTTCTTTACCTTCTTTTGCTTTTTCAAATAGCCCTCCATTTATTGCAACAGTTACTGTTACCCCTACTAATATTAGCATTACAATTATTGTTATTATTAATGCTATTAATGTGATTCCGTTTTTTGTTTTTCATTTGTATTTCTCCTTTTATTTTGGTAATTTCTTTGGGCAGACACAGGTCTGCCCTTACATGCATTATTTTATATGTTATTATTGTTCATGTCAAGATTTTATTTATTTAATTTTTCTATTATTTTTTCTATCTCCATTTGTTCTTGTGTTCCGTTTGCCATGTCTTTTATTGTATACATTCCTGTTTTTATTTCATCTTCTCCTATCACTAATACATATGGAATATTTAATCTATCTGCATATTTGAATTTTGCTTTCATTTTTTTGTTATCAAAATAAATTTCTGTATTTATTCCTGCTTTTCTCAATTCATTTGCTATTTCTATTGATTTACTCGAATCTTCTATCATAGAAATTACTAAAACATCTGATATTGATTTTTTATCTGCTTTTATTAATTGCATATCATTCAATATAAAGAATAATCTTGTAAGTCCTATTGACATTCCTACTCCTGGTAAATTTTTGTCTGTATAATATCCTGCTAAATCGTTATATCTTCCACCTGAACATATACTTCCTATTGATTTATATTGATTTAAAAATGTTTCATATACTGTTCCTGTATAATAATCTAGTCCTCTTGCTATACTTAAATCAATTTCAAAACAGCTGTCTGGAATTCCAAATGCTCTCATGTATTTTACTACTTCTTTTAATTCATTTAATCCTGTTTTATACGTTTCGTTTTCTATTCCAAGCTCTTCTAATTTTGATAGCTTTTCATCTGTTGTACCTTTTATTTCTATAAAATTAATTATTTTGTTTATGCTCTCTTCTGGCATATTATAATCGTCTCTAAATATTGCAATTACTAATTCTTTTCCAATTTTTTCTATTTTATCTATTGTTCTTAAAATGTCTGCTGATTTTTCTTGTACATTTGCATCTTCAAATAGTCCATTTAATATTTTTCTATTATTGATATGTATAGATAAATCATCTAATCCCAAGCTTTTAAATGTTTCGTACATGATTGCTGGTATTTCTGCATCATTTATTATATTTAATTCTCCATCACCTATTACGTCTATATCACATTGGTAAAATTCGCGGAATCTACCACGTTGAGCACGTTCTCCTCTGTATACTTTTCCTATTTGATATCTTCTAAACGGAAATGTAATTTGGTTATAGTATTCTGCAACATATTTTGCAAGTGGCACTGTTAAATCAAATCTTAATGTTAAATTGCTATCTCCTTTACTAAAAGAATATAATTGTTTTTCTGTTTCTCCACCTGCTTTTGCAAGTAATACTTCTGAGCTTTCTATTACTGGTGTATCTATTGGTAAAAAGCCAAATTTCTCATAAGTACTTCTTATTTTATCTTGCATTTGGTTAAATAATATTTGTTCATTTGGAAGTAACTCCATAAAACCTGATAATGTTTTTGGTTGTACTTTATTCATAATATATCCTCCTTATCTGTTTTTCTTGGATCACCTTGAACGGTGCTCCATACAAATTTCTCATATTTAATAAGTTTTTGGTTTTAATTCTAAATAAATTGGTTCTTCTTCTTTTATTATTGTTGATTTTCCATGCCCTGGATACACTATTGTATCTTCTGGAAGCACCATTAATTTTTCTGTTATAGATTTTATTATATCTTCAAAACTACTTGTTGGCAAATCTGTTCTTCCCCAAGAGCCTCTAAATAATGTATCTCCTGAAAATAGCAATTTTTCTTCTTCTGAATAAATTGAAATTCCGACCTTTTGTATGTCCTGGTGTATGCAATATTTTAAATTCTAGATTTCCTATATGAATTAAATCTCCATCATCTAATCTAGCATCAGCTTGAACTATAACTCTTCCAAGTCCTACATACTCTGCTAAGTTTACATCTGGATTTTTTAATCCCTCTTCATCTAATCTATGAATTAAAACTTTGCCTCCTACTCTTTGCCTTAGTTCATTTACTCCTGCTATATGGTCGCCATGGCAATGAGTAAGAAGTATATATTTTACTTTTGCATGGATTGTATTTAACATTTCTACTATTTTGTCTACATCTCCACCTGGATCAATTACCATTGTTTCTTTTGTTTCTTCGTCTTGAACAATATAGCAATTAGTACCTCCAACTGCTGGTATGTCAATCTTAATCCTTTTTAAAATCATCATTGTTTTCATCTTCCTTTGTTTTCTTTAGTTATTTTTTACGATTTACCTCATAAACACTATCCACTTTTCTAATTGCCTTTATAACCTTGTTCAATTGTTCTATATTTTCTACTTCAACTGTTACTTCTATTGTGGCAATTCTTTCTCTACTTGTTTTAGTATTTACTCCCATTATATTAATTTTTTGAGAAGTAATTTCTCTTACTATATCAGAAAGTAGTCCTGTTCTATCATTTGAAAGTATTTCTATGTCTACATTATATGTTCCTTCTGTTTCTTTGTTGTACCACGCAACATCTATTATTCTATCTTTGTCTTGTAGCAAGTCTTCCATGTTTTTGCAGTCTGTTCTATGAATAGATACTCCTCTTCCTTTTGTTATATAACCTATAATATCATCACCCGGAACTGGATTACAACATCTTGAAAATTTAACTAAGCAGTTATCAATTCCTTTTACTATAACTCCTGATTTTGGTGCTTTTTTAACTGTTTTATTTTTAGAATCAGTTAGTTCTTGAATTTTTTCTTCTATAACTTCTTCTTCATGTTCCTTCTTGTATTCCTCTAACAATCTTGTAATTATCTTTCCTGGTGATATTGCTCCAAATCCAATACTTGCAAACATATCATCAGTAGTTGCATAATTATATCTTTCTAATGCACTATTTACCCATTCTGGTTTAAATAAATCACTGTGAGTCATTCCTATTCTTTTTATTTCTCTGTCTAGAATTTCTTTTCCTCTTATTATATTTTCTTCTCTTTCTGATTTTTTAAACCATTGTTGAATCTTTGTTTTTGCACTTGAACTTTTTACATATTTTAACCAATCACGACTTGGTCCTTTTGGAGTATCTGATGTTATTATTTCTACTATATCTCCACTTTTTAACTTCGTTACTATTGGCATCATTTTACTGTTTATTTTACAACCAATCATTCTATGACCTACTTCTGCATGAATTGCATACGCAAAGTCTATTGGTGTTGAATCTCTAGGCAAAACTTTTATTTCTCCTCTTGGAGTAAATACATATACTTCATCTTCAAATAGTTCTGTCTTTAATGTTTTTAAAAACTCATCTGGGTCTTGCATATCTTTTTGCCATTCCAAAGTTTCTCTAAGCCATGCTAATTTATCTTCTGCTACTACAACATTTGATTTTTTACCTGTTTTGTTATTTGCTTCTTTATATGCCCAGTGTGCAGCAATACCAAATTCTGCTATTCTATGCATGTCCCAAGTTCTTACTTGTACCTCAAATGGTGTTCCATTTGGTCCAATTAAAGTTGTGTGTATTGATTGATACATATTTGGTTTTGGAACTGCAATATAATCTTTAAATCTTCCCGGCATTGGACTATATAACTCATGTACTACGCCCAATGCTGCATAACAATCTTTTACAGAATTTACTATTATACGAAGTGCAAACAAGTCATATACTTGGTCTAATGTAATGTTATCTCTTTTCATTTTTCTATATATACTATATAAATGCTTTGCTCTTCCTGTAATTTCTGCTTTTATGTCTTCTTTTTTTAGAGCTACTTTTATTTCTTCAATTATTTTGTCTATAAACTCTAAGCGTTCTTCTCTCTTCTTTTCTATTCCTGCTACTAATTCTCTATATTCTTCTGGATATAAGTATCTAAAGCTTAAATCCTCTAATTCCCATTTCAAAGAATAAATACCTAAACGATTTGCAAGTGGTGCATATATATCCATTGTTTCTTTTGCATTTGCTATTTGTCTGTTTCTTGGTATATAGCTTAATGTTCTCATATTGTGAAGTCTATCTGCAAGTTTTATTAATATTACTCTAATATCTTTTCCCATTGCTAAGAACATTTTTCTATAATTTTCTACTTGTTGCTCTTCAACTGTTGTATACTTAATTTTTCCGAAGTTTTGTTACTCCTTCTACCATTTCTGCAATTTCGTCGCCAAATTCTCTTACAATGTCCTCATGTGTAATAGGTGTATCTTCAACAACATCATGTAATAGTGCTGCACAGATTGTACTATCATCTAATTCTAATTCTGCTAATGTATATGCTACCTCTAATGGATGAATAATATATGGTTCGCCAGATATTCTTTTTTGCCCTTTATGGTTTTCATATGCATAGTTATATGCTTTTCTTATTAAGTCAGTATTTGAATTAGGATTGTTTGTTTTCATTTTATCTATTATTTTATCTATTGTTACATTTTCTTTGTTTTGCATATAAATTTCCTTTCTCTATATTGATTTCATAACATCTTTTATATTTATTTGGATTATCTCTTCTCCGCCCATATTTGTTTATTTCTAAGTTTCCTGCTATATCAATTTTATCTCCTATTAAATATTCTTCTGACAAATATCCTAAATTAAATCCTATTGCATTTATTAATAAATTATCATCTTTTAATGTTAATTTTAAATGTTTTCCTTCTGAAAGTGCTCTAATTGAATCAATTTTTAAATTTTTATATACAAATATAGGATTTTTGTTTTTCTCTCCAAATGGTTCTAGCATTTCTAAGTCTTGTATAGTTTTTTTATTTACATCTTTTGCTGTAATTATGCTATCTATTTTTATAACTGGTATAATTTGTTGTATATTTTTACTTTTTGCTATTTCTTCAAAAGCTAATTTAAAATCATTATATTTTTCTTTTTTTAGTGAAAGTCCAACAGCCATTTCATGGCCACCATATTTTTCTAGATAAGCACTTGTTTCTACTAAGGCTTCGTGTAAATCAAATCCCGGTAAGCTTCTTCCAGAACCTTTTCCAATATTATCTTCAAAACATATTAGTATAGTTGGTTTATAGAATTTTTCTGTTAATTTTGAGGCAACAATTCCAATTACACCATGGTGCCAATTATCTCCGCTTAAAACTATAGTATTTAATTTTTCTATATCTTCTTTTTCTAGTTCTTTAATTGCCTGCTCAAATATATCTTTTTCTTTTGTTTGTCTTTCTAGGTTATAGCTATTTAATCTTGCCGTTATTTTTCTTGCTTCTTCTATATTGTTTGTCAAAAACAAATCTAAAGCTTCTTCTTGATACCCCATTCTGCCACAAGCATTTATTCTTGGAGCTACGCCAAAAGATATTGTATTTGAATCTATTTTTTTATACCCTGATTGCAATATTAATTCTCTTAATCCAATATTTCTTGTTTGTGCTACTAACTTTAATCCTAATTTTGCAATTACTCTATTTTCATCAACTAATGGAACTATATCTGATATTGTACCTACACATACTATATCTAAATACTTTAAAAATTCTTTTTCTTCTAAACCTAATCTTAGTGATATTGCTTGTATTAATTTAAATACCGCTCCACACCCGGCTAGTCCTCTAAATGGATATTGGCTATCTTTCCTTTTGGCATTAATTATTGCATATGCATTTGGCAAACTCTCTGACTGTTCATGATGGTCTGTTATTATTGTTTCTATTCCCAGTTGATTAGCTAATTCAACTTCCTCTATTCCAGATATTCCACAGTCAACAGTTATCATTAAAGTATACTTTTGTTCTGCTATTGACCTTATAGCATTTTCGTTTAACCCATATCCTTCTTCTAATCTGTTTGGAATATAATGGCCTGTTTTTAATCCTCTTTCTTCTAGGAATTTTTTCAAAACAGTTATACTAGTTATTCCATCTACATCATAATCCCCATAAATCATAACCTTCTCTTGGTTATTTATTGCTTTAATTATTCTTTCTACTGCTTTATCCATATCTGGCATTAAATATGGATCATAAAAATCGTTCCTTGTGGGATTTAGAAAAGTGTCTATCTCTTTATCATCTGTTATTCCCCTATTTACTAATATTTTTGTTAGTAATTCTGATATATTATGCTTTTTTGCTATATCAATTATTTCTTCACTATTTTCCTCATAAAACTCCCATTTTTTATTCATAATATCTCCCTAAAATAAACATTTGTTATATTATATATCTTTTCTAATAGTTTTAAAAGGTTTTTTTGTATTTTTTATATTATATTATGTCTATATATATATGGTTGATTTTTTGAATTGATAGTAGTATAATCACTTTTGCACGTAAATTTTATGGATTAGGAGTGGTTACAATGTGCAAGGAAATTCTTCTTTTTGAGGGAAAAGAAATTTCTCTAATATCTCTTTTAAATGGGCATTGTCCTGAATGGAAAGGTTGTAAACATATCTTTGTTTCTACAGCCGTTCACGACAGGCTTTTACCATTTTTAGATGATTCCGAATTAGGAATTTTCCAAGAAGGAGAAGTTCGGTACAGGATGAGGGCTCTTACAAATACCCTGTTCGGTGTTGAATGGATTGAGTCTGAGGAAGAATGTTTTCATTTTTCCTGTAACCTGGTTTTAGAAGGTCCCGCAATAAAGTTGACCTTCTAATAAAAAGGAAGCAAAAGATTTTAATATTCTCTTGCTTCCTTTTGTTCATTAATCAATATTAAAAAGCGCTTTAACATTCCATGTAGTTCCATTTACTGTATCATTTAATATAATTCCTTTACTATCTAATTCGCTTCTAATTGCATCTGCTGTTTCAAAATCTTTTATTTTTTTTGCCTCACTTCTTTTAGCTATCATTTCATCAATTTTTTCTTCTGTGATATCAAGATTTGCAACATATTTTTGTTTCATTTCTGTAAGGAATTTTTCTGGTTCTTGTTCAAATAATCCAAGAATTCCATAAACCTCTTTTACATTTGCAAGTATTTTAGCTAATGTATTTGCTGTTTTCTCTCTATTATTCTTTTTAGCGTTTTTCATTATTACATTTACATATTTAAAAATGCTGTGTAAGTTTGAAAGTGCTGCAGCACTATTAAAGTCATCGTCCATAACTTCTATAAAATTTGGTATAATGCTTTCAGAAATATCATCTTCCAATGCTTCTCCATCTTTATTTCCATTATATAAATTAATAAATTCTTTCATTGCTTTTATTGTATTATAAAAATAATATAAATGTTTTTCTGCTAATGCAAAATCTTTGTCTAGTAAGTCCATATCTGATGTGTAGTGTTTTGAATACATTACAAATTTAATTACTTCATAATTATATTTTTTTAGTGCATCTCTAATGCTTAATGAGTTTCCTAATGATTTACTCATTTTTTCTCCATTAATTTTAATTAATCCGCAGTGAGACCAATACTTTGCAAAAGGTTTTCCTGTTAAAGCTTCACTTTGTGCAATTTCATTTTCGTGGTGAGGGAATATTAAATCTTTTCCTCCTCCATGAATATCAATTGTTTCTCCAAGGTTTTTTAAAACCATAGTAGAACATTCAATATGCCATCCTGGTCTACCTTCTCCCCAAGGTGATTTCCATGAAATCTCTCCTGGTTTTGCTGCCTTCCACAAAGCAAAATCTATTGGATCATGTTTTCCTTCTTCTACATCTTTTCTAACTCCATTTAAAAGTTCATCAACTTTTCTATGTGATAATTTTCCATATCCAGGAAAACTTCTTACATTAAAGTAAACATCTCCATTTTCTGCTGGATATGCATGGCCTTTATCAATAAGTCCTTGAACGAATTCAATAATATTTTCTATATTTTCTGATGCTTTTGGCTTTACATCTGCATCTGTAATATGAAGATTTGCCATATCTTTTTCAGTTTCTTCAATTTGTTCTCTAGAAAATTCTAGTGGATCTTTTCCAAGCTTATTTGCTCTGTCAATAATTTTGTCATCTACATCAGTATAATTTCTAACATATTTTACATTATATCCTCTATAACGTAAATAATCAGCTACCATAGCATATGCAATCGCTTGTCTTGCATGGCCTATATGGCTTAAATCATATACTGTAATACCACATGCATACATTTTTACATTTTTACCGTCCAATGGAATAAATTCTTCTTTACGTCCAGTCATTGAATTATAAAGTTTCATAATATTACCTCCTACTTTATAGATAAGAATTTTAATTATATATTACTAATTTTATTGCTATTTTTTATTTAATATTTATATAATATATCATAATTAGCTACTAATTACAATAGAACCAATTTTGCCCTATTCAACCAAGAAAAGTGGCTTTGCTACACTTTTCTTCTCGCCGATTTAAGTTTCCGAATAAAATGAGGAAATCTCAAAGGCAATAGCGATTATAGCCTTTTTGTTGAATAGGAAAATCTTCGATTTTTCCTATTCAACAAAAAAAGTTATGCAACCTGCATAACTTAATATATAAAATATACATTAATTATTGCAGGCACAAAATTTACTCGTACCTACAACATAGGTAAGAGTATTATCTGCAACAACAATTAATTAATATATATTTTCTCATATTTAATTCCTCACTATTTATTTTTAATAATTATATATTTAAAATCGCTTAATGTCAAGGGGAAAATGTGTTATTTAATATTATTATGGCATTGTTATATTCTAAAGCTATCTGATTTATTAAACTTTATATTTTTTATATTTATTACATATTGTTATTGTTGATTTATTTTTTATTTTTTCAATTGGTATTATATATCTCTCTAAATTTTCTAACAAAATAAACACTTCATCAACATTAGTCTCTATAATAGTTTTATATGTTTTCCCTTTTGTTCCTCCACAGCTTTTTAAAGCTACTTGATAGTTTCCATATTTTGTTTTACATCCACTTGATTTTACTTGAACTCTTTTTAATGTTTTATCATTATCTACAATCAAATCATAATCTTGTGTATCATTTAGTGGTATTGATACTATGTAACCATTCGAAGCATAATATGCAATTGCTATTCCTAATGAGCTGTTCCCTTTTTCTTTATTAGTGCTAAATAGCATATTCTTCTCTCCCTTTTTTCGAATATCTGTTTGTATTATAATATTTCTTTTTTCTTTTTTTGTCAAGTATCTTTATATAATTTATGCGTAACTAAAAAAGTCATAGTTTTACTATGACTTTTTTAGTTGGTGGGCAGGGATGGATTCGAACCATCGTACTCGTATGAGAACAGATTTCTTACTACTATAACTTTCGTTACCATCTAAAATGTTTGTAGTCTGGACTTTCTCTTCATCTTCTTTAAGATGCCAGGTATAAAGTCTCTACACTCAAGAATTACTTCTTTAGCTCGGGATTATCATCAGCATAATCTGTTAAGACTTCCCCGAATTAGCCTAGTTTTCACCATACAATCACTTGTATGGGCTGCAATTTCTGATTCTTTGAAAATCAAAGTCTACAGTCTGCCGCCTTTAGCCACTCGGCCACCTACCCATATTTAGTTATAAAAAAATTTTGCGTTGGTGCTCCCTCAAGGATTCGAACCTTGGACCCACCGGTTATGAGCCGGTTGCTCTGACCAACTGAGCTAAGGGAGCATTTGTTCAACGCGAAATTTATTATAAGATATTTTTCGCGTTCTGTCAATACAAAATTTCAATTTTTTTAATTTTTTTAAAAATTATTTTCTAACATATGTTATATACTCGTAATCGTAAGGGTTTTCGTCATTTTTTAATCCCTTTTCTTTTGAAATTTCTTTCCATTCTGTTTCTTTTATTTCTGGGAAATATACATCTCCCTCAAAATCATGATTTATTTTTGTTATATATAATTTATTCACATAAGGCATTAGTAATTTATAAATTGTTGCTCCACCTATTACAAAATTTTCTTCATCTGAATTTATATATTTATCTAATTTTGATATATCATCTAAAATTTCTACATTTTCATTGTCTATATCCATTTCCATATCATTGCATAATATAATATGTTTTCTATTTGGTAAAACTCTACCTAATGATTCAAATGTTTTTCTTCCCATTATTATATTTTTTCCTGTTGTAATTTGTTTAAATCTCTTTAAGTCTTCTGGTAAATGCCAAATTAGTTTATTATCTTTTCCTATTACATTATTATTTGCTATTGCAACTATTGTACTTAGCATTATATTTATCTTCCTTTCTCTTTTTATTTATACTGCTACATCCATTTTTATTTTTCCTAGATGTTTGTAATCTATTAGTTCTATGTCTTCTGGTTTAAAATCATAAAAGTCTTTTATTTCTGGATTTATCCAAAGTTTTGGTGCTGGATATGCCTTATCTCTTCTTGATAGTTGTTCTTTCATGCCTTCTACTTGATTTTCATATATATGTGCATTACTTATACATACTGTAAGTAAGCCTGGCTTTAAATCTGTTACTTGTGCTAACAAATGAACAAATACAGCATATTGTGTTACATTAAATGGATGTCCTAAAGGAATATCATTTGATCTTATTGTAAGCATACAGTTTAATTTTCCATCTGTTACATCCCAGCAACTGTTAAACACACATGGATATAGGGCTCCTGTATCTAAATATGGTATTTGCCAAAGATTTAGTACCATTCTTCTATCTTGTGGATTTGTTTTTAATTGATGTATTAATTTATCTACTTGATTAAATTTCTTTACAACCCATCCATAAGCTGTTCCTATTGTTCCATCTTCCATTTCCCATTCGTCCCATATATGAACATTTTGCTCATGTAAATCACTAATTTTATTAGATTGTTTTTGAAAGATCCATAGCAATTCTTTTATTGCTGCTTTATATGCAACATATTTTGTTGTAAGTATAGGAAATTCTTCTTGCAAATTGAATTGCAAAATTTGGTGTGGTAACTTGTATGTAGCTATTCCTGTTCTGTTTTGATCATAATATCCATCTTTTAAAATTCTTTCTACCAAATCTAGGTATTGTTCATCATATTTACTCATATCTTCCTCCATATATTATCTTGCAAAAAATAGAACGGAATAGCTTCCGTCCTATCTCATAATAGATTTATTTTTAATTTCTTTCTCCTCTACCTTCTGGAAGTGCTGGAACATCTAATACAACTCTTATTTTCATTACATATGATATTGCTCTTACTAATTTGCTATTTTTAATTCTTTCCCATAATGTTGGTTTTACTTCAAATCTTGTTTCTTCTATGAATGAATCTTCTACTATATCTTCTTTAACAGCTTCTACTTTTTCTTGTTTTACTGGTTCTTCCACTGGTGTAGGAATTCCTTTTAATGCTTCTGCTATTTCTATTCCTATGTAACTTAAAGCTTTTGATCTATCTTCTATTCTTTCCATATCTATTTCAATATGTAAATTTCCTTCTAGGTTTGAAATTCTAGCTCTTATTAATTTTAAAGCATCTTCATAGTTTGCTGGTTTTTTTGTTTTGCATTTTCCAATTATAGTTAAAGCTTCTATTACATCTTCTGACATAACATTGCTAATTTGTTTTACTTTTACTTTCCATTCTTTATCTTTATTTTGAACTGCTTCAAATACTGCTTTTAATTCATTTGCTTTTGCAATGTTATCTTCTCTTTGTCTTATTAGTTTTTCAATTTGTTTTGTGTTTTCTTCAAATTGGTTTGTAGCATATTCAACTAGTCCATATGAAGCTTTATATACACTTGCTGGGAAGTTTTTCTTTTTTGGATATTCTGTTAAATATGTTTTAATTGAATCTATTAAATCTTTAAAATAAGCATCCTCATCTAATTGAACGATTTGCTTCTTATTATTTGGATTTATCATTTTTTGAACTTTGTCAATATTTGATAAAATTTTTTCTTCTGTAATTATCATTTTCACGTTTACTATGCCTGGCTTATGAAAAAATAGCACCGTAAACTCACCCTCCTTTGTCCTATGTACTTTTATTGTTTATAATTATACATTCTTTGCGAAAAAACTACAATAGGATTTGCAAAATTTAATTTATCTATTTCGTTACAATTTTATTACATTAATATTACAAAAGTCAATATATTTTTTTATATTTTTCTTTATTTTTGACCTTCGATTTTTGCTAATTCTTCGTGTCTTTTTATTTTTAATGTTGTAGTTTTTATAAGTTCTTCTTCTGAAACAATTATTTCTTTAATATACTTGTATGGTGGCATTGTTTTATTTACTTCTTTTATTTTTGACCATAACGCTTCTTTTATTTCTTCTTCTGTAGTTGCGTTATATAATTCCTTCATCAAATCTTTATCATATACTATTTTTACACAAAGTTTTAAGTCGTCTTCGTTATTTTCTTCTGGTTTTCCATATATAAAAGATTCTTTTACGCCATCAATTCTATTTATTATACTCTCAATCTCTTCTGGATACACATTTTTACCATTCTTTAAAACTATTACACTCTTCTTTCTACCTGCCAAGAATAGAAATCCCTTTTTATCAATGTATCCTAAATCTCCTGTATGAAACCAACCTTTTTCAAATACTTCTTTATTTGCTTCATCATTTTGATAATATCCAAGCATTACACTTGGTCCTTTTACAATAACTTCTCCAATTCCATTTTCGTCTTTATTTATTATTTTTACTTTTAAACTAGGAAATACTTTTCCTACTGATCCTAATCTCTGAGCAAAATCTGTTCCTGCAGCTATAACTGGAGATGTTTCTGTTAATCCATAGCCTTGAACAATTCTGAAGCCTAATTCATTGAATCCTTTTTCTACTTCATAATCTAATGCTGCTCCACCATTTACCATAAGTCTTAGTTTTGGTCCTAACGATTCGTGAATTTCCTTGAACATTTTCTTTCTAAAATCTATCCCTACTTTTGAAAGCATTCCACTTAATTTCATTATTTTTTCTACTTCTGTTAGTTTCCCTTTTTTCTCAATTGACTTCATAACTCTTTTATAGATATTTTCATAAAGTGCTGGTACAGAAATCATTGCAGTAATCTCAAATTCTTTTATATTACTTGCAATATGTCTTATTCCTTCACAATATGCAATTGAAGCTCCTGTATACATAACATAAAGGAATCCAACTGTACATTCAAATGTGTGGTGCAATGGTAAGAATGATAATAAAGTATCCTTTTCATCAATTTTTAATACAGCTGCTATATCCATTAAATTTGAACATATATTTTTGTGTGATAGCATTACAGCTTTTGACATTGCTGTTGTTCCTGATGTAAATAGCATGCATGTCATTTCTTCATTATTAATTTTAGCATTTAAGAATTTTTTATTTCCTTTTTTTATTAATTCCATTCCTTTTTTTACAAGTTCATGTTCTGAATAGATACCATTTTCCATTTTTTCCAAGTCCATTGATATATAATATCTTAAATCTGTTGTTCTTCTTTGTTTTATATCTTGCATAACTTCATCATATTTACTTGAATAAAATATTGCTTCTACTCCCGAACGAATTATTAAACTTTCTAATTCATTTGCTGGCAAAGATTTATCTAGTGGTACAACAACTCCTGTTCCACAACATGTTGCTAAATATGCTAAACACCATTCATATCTATTTTCTGATATTATTGCAATTCTTTTCCCTTTTAAACCTAAATCTATTAATTTAGTCCCTAATGCGTTTACTTTTTCTATAAACTCTTTATATGTAATTACATCAAAAACTCCTGGCTCTTTTGTTTTATATTTGAAAGCAGGCTTATCACCAAATTTTTTTTCTGTTTTTTCTAACATATCTTTTAAATCTGTAATTTTTTCGAATGGATGTAGTTTTCCTTTTTTCTTTTTTTCTTTTTCTTCTGCTAGTTCTTCTATTTCCTCTATTTCCTCTTTTTTATATCCTTTTTCTTCAAAAAATTTTAACATTGTATTTAATATTTTACGTTTTTCTTTGTCCATATTTACACCTCATTTTTTTATTGACTTATACATTATATCTCAAAAGTTTTTTAATTTCAAGAACAATAAGAGTTTGTTGAAATTCCCTAGTATATAAAAACAGTGAATGACAAGAGCCATCCACTGCATTCTGACATGTTACAAAATTACAAATTTAGAGACTGTGCATACGAAAACATTTTATATGCAAATTTTTCTGTGCCTGGAGTAAACTCGGCTAATCCGGCTTTAAATTTAGGAAAATGTCCTCCCATAGCACGAACAAAATCCTCGTCTCGTGTTCCAGCTTTAAGCTGGCGCCAAATTTCAGCAATTGCAGACATATAATCCGCACCTTTTATCAAAGCCTTAAAACTTGCGTTTTCACTAGTTTCAAACATAACATTTTCAAGTGCTTCTCTTCCTTTTTTAGATACAAACGGATACATATTTTTTCTCATCATTTCTAACTCATATGCTTCTGTAATTTTTCTAAAATTTGGAATACTATCTTTTATCGGTGAAGGAATGTCTCTTGTGTAGGTTTCAGGAATATCATGAAATATTCCCATAAAAAAGCATTTTGTTGCAACATCTTCTGTATATCCTTTTTCAAGTGCCATAAAATACGCATATTCTGCGGTTTCAAAAAGATGTCCTAAAACAGAACATTCAACCTGATATGAATATGAAGCCCATCTATTTTGGTATCTCAATTTTGAAATATCTTTAAATACCTTCCAATATCCACCATTTTGATCTCTTAAATCTTCAAATCCAGGAATATCTTCGTATTTGGTCATAGATGAAATAATCTCTTCATATTTTTCGTCATAATCACCATTTACATTGTTTTTAATTTCTTTCAGTTCTAACAATGTAGCGATTTTAGTTGCCGCTTTATAAATGCGTTCCTCTAAAGTGTCACAACCCTGTTTTAAAAATTCTGCAAACTCTTCTCCTGCGACATCTCTGATTGTATTAAGTGTTGCAGTTTTAAAATTCTCATTAAAATCAATTTTTCCCAAATAACAAATTTCTTCAAGTATATGCTCTGGAATGTCATAATTGACATAAACTTTTTGAAAAGACCTATAAATAGCAATTTTGGGAAACAAATTAAAATTAACTTTTAACCCTGCTTTTTGCACTTCTACCGCCAGCATATAACATATTGCACTATTTAATGCCTGTTTTGAAATCTCATCATGACTTCCTTTTGTTATAAAAGATGTCCACCGTCTTAAGTTGTTGTTGCCTTGATTAAGTTTGTTTAGCGCCTCATAAATTTTTTCCATGTCCATATTCATTTTCCTCCTTAAAATTATTTGTCTCCTGCTGTAGCTTTGATGTCACGCAAGGAAGACTATATAAATGAATACAATTAAATTGTATCATCTTTTTATGTTTACTTCAAGTATCTATTATAATATGCAAACGTCCTAATTTGTTCTTTTTCGACTTTTTTATTGTTCAGGCATTCACAAATTGACTAAAAAATGTTACAATAGATATAAATAATTATAAAGGTGATTATGATGAAAAGTTTTAAAAATCGAGCTTCATCTACTAATTTTAAAGTAGAAAGCAAATATATTCTTAAATTAAAAGAACTTATTAGAAATTTTAGACAAAAGAAAGCTTTTTATTTGGATCATTCAAAATTTGCTACATATATAGACCCTGAATATCTAAGCATTTTCAAAGAGGAATTAATAGATTTTTCAAAAGCTTGGATTAGATTACAGCAAAAAAATATGAGTTCTGAAAAGAACCCTGGTATTGAAGGACATGCAAATGCAAGGCTTCTTCATTCTTTAGATGTTGCTATAAACTCATATATTTCTGCTAAAGACCAATTACTAAACGAAGATTTAGCATTTGTTGGTGGTTTAAGTCACGATATTGGACATTTTGGATTTGCTCATGAGGGAGAACATATGCTATCAAATTATTTACAATCAAATGGAATATGTGAATTACACCATAGTTCTATGGCACGAGTAATGTTTGAATTAGAAGATATTCATAATAAGGTTCTTAAAAGACTAGAAGAAATTAAAGGTAGACCTCTAAATTCTTATGAATTAAAAAAATATTATTCAGATTATCTTACAATATCAGATATTGCTGTATGTCACAATGGTGAAAGTAGTTTGACAGAAGTTAAAATAGATTCAAATAAAACTGACAAAGATATTGAGAACGAATATGTAGATACATTTGTCAAAAATGGATTAGATAGGAAAACTAGAAACAGATCTAAGGAAGGAACAATAGTATTATTTTGCGATCCAATTTCATATGTTGCAAAAGATTTTAGAGATGGAGTTATAAAAGGAGTTGTTAATGTTAATGACCCAGATTATGAAAAACTTTTTATCCAAATGGGGTTAACCAAAAGTGAACTTGATGATTGGGCTTCGCAACCTGGAAAAAAAGATAAAATTGTAAGCAGAGTTACTCGTTTTCTTAGAGATAATCTTTCAAAAAACTCTAAAGGAATTGATGGGGCTAAAATGGATAAGTCTGTTGCTAATTTAATGTATGATTTAAGGCAATTAAATTATACAAAATCTGTTAAACCTTCCTTAAGAAAGTTGAATGACCTTTTACCAGAAACAACTTATTCATTAATAGATACTTATTCTCAATTATTAGTTAATCCTAATTATTCAAAAGAATCTCTTTCTGATACCCAGATTCTTTACAGAGATAAGTTTTTAAGAACAATTTCTTCTTATCCTGATAGAATTAAAAATATATATTCTAATATCGTACAAAAAGGAATTGAAGAAAATGTTCGAAAAGAAATTGAAGAAGTTATAAATCGGAAAATTTTCTACTGTTACTAATAGGAGAAAGAGATTTGAAGAAGATATTGCTAATTTAAAATCTATTAACAATTCTTCTACAATATCATCTACAGAAAAAGAAGCTTATATTAAAAGAATTATAGATGAAATTTATTTATCTCCTAAAAAAAGTTGTGATTTATTAAATAAAAGATTAAGAAAAGACCATCCTAATGCTACTCCTGAAGAACTAGATATTCTAAAAAAAGATTGTTCTTATTTAAGATTAGAAACTTACGATGAATGCCTTGCAAAATTCGAAACAACACTATATATAGGTGAAGCTACTAATGATTATATTTTAAATTTACTTACAGCAGATAATTTATTAAATCAGCAGGAAGTTGTAAATTATCGATATGTTCCAGGTGGTGATCCTACTACTTCTTCAGTAGCTGCTACAGAAAAAATCCAGAATTTTGAAAAAGGAGAATCTTCAAGATAAAAAGCAAAGTACTTGACCATTATTCAAGTACTTTGTTTTTTATTATGCTTTTGAAAATGCTTTCTGCATCTAACCCATATTCTTTTTCCAATTCTTCTACACTTCCATGTTTTACAAAGCAGTCATTATATCCAAATCTCTTTGTTTTTATATTTTCTAGTTTGCTATCATTAATTGTTTCTATAACAGCTGTTCCGAAGGCCCCCTTCTATTAATCCATCCTCTATTGTTACAGCATTTTTAGTTTTCTCTACTGATTTTAATATTGTTTCTTTATCTAATGGTTTCAAAAACCTTGCATTTACTATCTCCGCATCAATATTTTCTTTAGCTAGGAGTTCAGCAACTGTTTGTGCCCTTTCTACCATTTTTCCTATTGCTATTATACTTAAATCTTTTCCTTCTTTTATGATTTCTGATTTTCCAAGTTCAATATCATTATGTTGTTTAAAGCTTTCTTCTTCTCCTCCCCTTGGATATCTAATAATTACTGGCTTATTTAAGTTGATTGCAAATTCTAACATTTGTTCTAGTTCTTTAAAGTCCTTTGGTGCCATAACAACTAGATTTGGTATAGAGTTTAAAAAGCATAAATCAAATATACCCTGGTGTGTTTCTCCATCTGCTCCAACAATTCCAGCTCTATCAACACATATAGTTACAGGTATTTGTTCTAATGCAATATCATGAATAAGTTGATCATATCCTCTTTGTAAAAAAGATGAGTATACTGCAAATACCGGTTTTAAACCTGATGCAGCCATTCCTGCAATCATACCCACTGCATGTTGTTCTGCAATTCCAACATCAAAGAATCTACTAGGAAACTTATTTGCAAATTCTTTTAATCCTGTTCCATCTTTCATTGCAGCTGTTACAGCAACTATTTTATCATCTTTTGAAGCTAGCTCAACTAATTTATCTCCAAACACTTTTGAATAATCTTTTTTTGGTTTTGCTATTTTCTCTCCTGTTTTTATATCAAAACTAGAAATTCCATGAAATTTATCTGGCGTTTCTTCTGCAAACTTATACCCTTTTCCTTTTTTAGTTATTACATGAATTAAAATAGGTCCTTCTAGATGTTTGCTCTGTTTTAAAATTTTTTCTAGTTCTTCTATGTTATGTCCATCTACTGGTCCTAGATATGTAAATCCTATATCTTCAAAATACATATTAGGAATAACCAACTGTTTTATGCTTCTTTTTATATTGTGAGCTAACGAAACTATTGGTTTTCCTATTAAAGGCGCTTTGTTAAAAAATCTTTTTATACAGTTATTTGACCTTTTATATGTTTTTTTAATTCTAATTTTAGTAAGTAATGCTGGAACTCCTCCTACATTTTTAGATATACTCATTTCATTATCATTTAATATTACTGTTATATTAGAATTACTACTTCCGGCATCATTTAGAGCTTCCATAGCCATTCCGCCTGTTAGTGACCCATCACCTATTACAGCTATTACATGATTGTTTTTATTTTCCAAAGCATTTGCTCTTGCCATTCCTAATGCCACTGATATTGATGTACTGCTATGTCCTGTGTCAAAACTATCATATTCAGATTCCGATATTTTTGGAAATCCGTGATATGCCACCAAATTTTCTTAAAGTTTGCATCTGTTCTTTTCTTCCTGTTAAAATTTTATGAACATAGCTTTGATGTCCTACATCCCATACTATTTTGTCTTGTGGTAAGTCAAAAACGCTATGAAGTGCAATTGTAAGTTCTACAACGCCCAAATTAGAAGCTAAATGTCCTCCATTTTTAGATACCACTTCTAGTATATATTCTCTTATTTCTTCTGCTAGTTTGTTTTTTTCTAATAAATTTAATTTTTTCAAATCGTCAGGTTTATTTATTCTGTCTAAAATTTTTTCCATTATTTCTATCATTCCTTGTTTATCTTATTTTATTATTGAATTGTATCATTTTATTTTAGTTTTATCAACTCTTATAAAATCAATATAATAGCAAAAAGAGCTAATAATAAGTTAATATTAGCTCTTTCTTTTAATACTTTATTCTTTTTTGTTAAGTTTATTCCATATTATAAACAGTATTAATGTAACAGCATCCAATACTGTGCACATCCATACCATTATATCTCCGGTTACTATTGAAATTATTAAATTCAATAGTGTTGCCATAATGAAAAAGCCCAACATCACGCTAAAAACAAAGTCCTTTTTGCTCATTACCTTTTCCTCCTGAAAAAATTCTTTTTAATTCTTATGTCTATATATCAACCTGAAAACAGGATTATAAAAATTAAGCAGGATTTATTATAGTACCATTTTGTATTGTTGTCAATTATTTTTTATAGAAATTTCTGACCAGTTGAAACTTGGCAGCCTCCTTTTCGATTCCACAGTTCAAAAAAATTAGCACAGCTTTTGCTGTGCTTTGTGGTGGCTCGAAGTGGAATCGGCAAGCCGCGTCGGAAAAATAGTCCACTGGACTATTTTTGCCTGCGTTTCAACTGGCTCCTGACCAGTTGAAACTTGGCAGCCTCCTTTTCGATTCCACAGTTCAAAAAAATTAGCACAGCTTTTGCTGTGCTTTGTGGTGGCTCGAAGTGGAATCGAACCACTGACACGGGGATTTTCAGTTTTCCGTGCTACTTAATATTAAGCATTAGTTGGTATTAGATATTATCAATTAAAAGCTTTATATTTCAATGCTTTTAAAGCATTGAAAACTAAAAACATTTATATATTAATATATAGCAAATTGACTTTTTTAAAGGAAATTTTTTAGATGTTTTCTAGATGAAAATAAAATTACTATTGATATATATTTTAAATTTTCTATAACAGCAAATACAAATTTGGAGGTTTTATTATTATGAAGAATGAAGAATTAAAAAAAGAAATTACAGATGAGAAAACAGGAATTAGTTATACTTTAGTTGGAGATTACTATCTTCCCAATTTAAAGTTGGAACAAGAAGAAAAAGTACAATTAAATAAATATGGACAATTAAGGCTAGATTATTTAAAAGAATATAAAAAAGTAGAACTTTCAATAATGTTTATGAATATGACTTTAAATAAACATTTAAAAGAAGTTCAAGAACTAGCTCAAGCAAGAGTAAATGAATTAGTAGAACAATTAAAAGCTAAAAGTGGTTTAACAGAAGACATGAAAAATACAGATATGCTTTATTGGGTTGGTACAATGAATGCTATTAAAAACCAAGCTGAAGAAATTGTTTTAAAAGAACTAATTTGTGTATGATACATTACTCTACTTTTAAATAAAAACGCCTTAAAATCGATTTTGAGACTTAACTGAATAAAGAATATTATTAACTACTTATAGTTTAAATAACTATAAGTAGTTTTTTGTTTTCAAAAGAGAATATGCCTCAAACTCTATAAAAGTGATAGGTGTGATGAGCCGATGCTATAAAGTTTATCCGTATTTGTATAAGTGGTCTAATTATACAAAGTGCGTGAGTGAGATTTTAGAACACAGACTCACAATAATAAAAGAGTATTCGGTGGCAAAACTTGAAATGGATTTGTAATTGTAAAAAGTTTGGGCAAGTATGAACAAAGATATTTATAATATCAGCAATTATAGTAGCAAATAAGCTACTTACTAGACCACCTATGAAACGAGGCGAAGACCTGACGGTTTCTAATATAGGTGTAATTATTCTCTTTTTTATAAGGGGATATTACACCTATTTCTACTTCAGCTCTTCCCCTCTGGTTTCTATATAGATTTGCCATAGAGCGTGGAAGTTTGAAACTGAGCTTAAGTTTCATAAAGAGTAAGAAAATTTGAAATAATTTTTCTTACTCTTTCTTTTGCAATAATGAATGTTATTGCGAACCTAACAAATGATAAGTTCATTTGTTAGGAGAAAATCAAAAGTGCGAAAAGCAATTTTGATTTGGGTTGTAGGGTTTACCCTGCCACACAGATAAACTTTGTTTGTCTAGTGTGTTAGACAAGTAAACTTATTTTGAGTAAGAAAGGAGCGTTGGAGCTATGAGTTATGCTATCGTAAGAAATGAAAAATTAACACGAGCAGAAATAAATGGAAAAGGAACACATAATGATAGAAAAGCAAAAAATCATTCTAATAAGGATATTGATCCAGAAAGAACACATTTGAATTATTACATTAAGAAAAATGAAAACACATACACAAAAGAATTTGTTAAATATTTAAAAGAAAACAATTTGCAGGGACATCTTCGTAGCAATAGTATAATAATGTGTCAAATGATATTTACGTCAAGCCAAGAATTTTTTGACAGAATTGGAGAACAAGAAACCAAAAGGTATTTTGATGAATGTTACAATTTTATTTGTAATTATAAAAATCTTGGAGAAAAAAATGTAATATCAGCAGTAGTCCATCTTGATGAAGGAGCACCACATATGCATTTAATGTTTATTCCTGTAGTTCATGCAAAAGATAAAGAAGGAAAAGCTATTGATAAAATATGTGCTAGAGATTTTTGGAAAGGTCGAGATAGTTATAGAAAATTACAAGACGCATATTTCAATCATGTTAAATCAAAAGGCTTTGATTTAGAAAGAAGTATGTTTATTGAAGATACTGGAAGAAAGCATTACACCATTGAAGATTATAAGAAAATTACTAATTATGATAATACGAAAAAACTTTTAAGCGAAATGAAGATTGAATTACCAGAAGTTCCTGATATTGCTGATATTGGTAAATTCACAATAAAGAGAGATGAAAAAATACTAGAAAAGATTATAAAGCCAAAAGATGACTTAATAAAAGAACTTTATCACGAAAATGTTTCTTTGAATAAAGAATTATCAAAGCAATCTAAAGTTGTTGATGAGGCTGTAAAATATCAAAAAGAAAGAAATACCATTATTGCTGATAACAGAGCTTTGCATTTAGAAGTTGAAAATATTAAAAAGCAATATAAAGAAAAAGAATCTGATTTAAAATGGGATTATGAGAACGAAATTAAGAATTTGGAAAAAGAAAATAGCCGTTTAAATAAAATTATTGATAAATTTTACAAAACTATTGATAAATTTATAGAATGGATTTGTAATAAATTTAATTTTGGCGATTCTAAAGAATTAATTAAAGATTTTGAAAATGAAACTCGCACATTTATTGACCCTGTAAAACAAATGGAAAAGGAAGAAAGAGAAAAAGATTTAAGCTATGACAAATAATAACCACCCGTAAAACGGGTGGTTTTAACATGCCC